>SWCA01005013.1_pt1 | contig 27602 bp, 25 predicted proteins | sample 4692961 | NCBI WGS metagenome assembly SWCA01 (sample SAMN10267275, study PRJNA491770) | bioreactor metagenome | isolation source: DHS bioreactor inoculated with | place: Japan: off Shimokita Peninsula
CGGACATTTGGTCCTGGATACTTTTTTTTGAGCCCTGTCCAATGGCCAGCATAGCAATCACCGATGCTACCCCGATGATAATTCCCAGCATCGTCAGGAATGCCCTGAATTTGTTTCGTCGCAAGGCATTTGTGGCTATTTTCAATGTGTTTGAGTAGTTCATTCTTCTTTTTTTTGGTTGACTGTTAATCCTCTTCTATTGGTAGTGCATGTAGCATTTCGAGGGCTAACAACCGGTTGTTTACAGGTTCTTCGCGAATAATGTGCCCGTCGCGAAACACCACATTGCGGGTGGTGAAACGGGCGATATCCGTTTCGTGCGTAACAAAAACAATGGTTTTTCCCTGTTCGTTTAAATCCTGCAGCAAGGCCATGATTTCGTAAGAAGTACGGGTATCCAGGTTTCCGGTGGCTTCGTCGGCCAGGATGACAACCGGATCGTTGACCAGCGAGCGCGCGATGGCAACGCGCTGTTGTTGTCCCCCCGACATTTGGTTGGGCATATGGTGCATCCGGTCGGCCAAGCCAACCGATTCCAAAGCGGCTATAGCCCGCTCGCGGCGTTCGCGTGATTTGACCCCAGGGTTGTAAAAGAGCGGCAGTTCCACATTCTCAAGCGCGGTGGTGCGGGGCAGGAGGTTATAGGACTGAAAGACAAAGCCCAGCTTATTGTTCCGCAAATTGGCCAGTTCGTTTTTACTGAGTTCCCCCATGCTTACATCATCCAGAATGTAAGTTCCGCCAGTTGGTTTGTCCAGGCAACCCAAGATGTTTAGCATGGTAGATTTGCCTGATCCACTGGTTCCCAGAATAGCTACAAACTCGCCTTCCTGAATTTTCAGATCAACTCCTTTCAGGGCATGTACGGTTATTTCGCCCACGAAAAAATCTTTTTTCAGCTGATTTACTTCGATAATTGTTTTCGACATGGCTTTCCTTATTTGCGGTTACTTCCAGGACGTTGGGGCATAAACGGACTGCGGGCTGCGGTCGATTCTGAGCTTGTGGCCGATAATCCTGCCTCGAGCGAAACAACGACCTCATCACCTTCATTCAAACCATCAATTACTTCGTAGTAAAGTTCGTTGGTTTCGCCCAGTTGTACCTGCCGGCTTCGAATTGTGTTCCCCTCTTTAAGCCAGATGGTTTTTTGTGTTTCCGAATGGGCAGCTTCGGCTGATACAGGAGTTGGCAACTGCGTGTCGGGGTGAATTTCCCGGTACTGCGCAAGGCTTTCGGGGCTGGGGGTGAAGTTAAGGGCCTCGGAGGGCATCAACAAGATGTCGTTCTTTTCGGTAACAAAGAAGGACACGTTGGCGGTCATGCCTGGCATCAGTTTTTTGTGTGGGTTAGGCGCATTAACGACAACGGTGTACGTGATGACATTTGATGTTTCAACCGGCTGCAGACGAATTTGGGTCACTTCGCCATCGAAGGTCAGATTAGGGTAAGCATCTACCGTAAAAGTTACGCGCTGCCCCGTCATTACCCGGCCAATATCGGCTTCATCCACATTCGCCTCCACCTGCATTTGGGTCAGGTCATTGGCAATGGTAAACAGGGTTGGTGTATTGAAGCTGGCAGCTACAGTTTGTCCCTCATCCACCGCCCGATCCAAAATAATTCCGTCTATCGGGGAATAAATGGTAGCGTACGACAGGTTGATTTTGTTTTTGTCGTAAACCGAACGTGCATTGTTCAGGCTGGCCACTGCTTTGTTGTAGTTGTATTCGGCCAAATCATAGTCTGCCTGCGCAATCAGTTTTTTGCCGATCAGTTTCTGGTAGCGATCAAACGTGGCTTTCTGGTATTGCACTTCAGCTTCAGCCTGATCAACCGAAGCCTTACTCTGTTCAAGCTGGGCAATTAAGGGTGTTTCATCAATCTGTGCCAATAGTTGTCCTTTTTTCACCTGCGTGTTGTAATCGACATGAATTTTCTCGATGACCCCCGAAACTTGTGTCCCAACTTCAACGGTTTCAAGCGCCTCGAGGGCCCCGGTAGCGGTAATAATTTCATTGATCTCGCCCCGGATCACTTTTGCGGTTTTAAGTTCCATTTGCTCGCCGGTTTTTCCAAACGAACGAAGCACAATCAGCCCCGCGGAAACAACTGCAACCGCCAGAATGCTATATAGGATTTTCTTTTTCATTGTTTTAAGAATTAAAGTGTTAATGGGATTCCTTTGTAAAAATCAAGTATTTTGGCTGCGAAAAGGAGCCTGTATTTTGATTGCAACAGTTCGCTTTCGGCGGTGATCAGGTTGGTTTTTTCATACAAATAGTCCACCGAATTCATCAAGCCAATCTGGTACTTTTCGTTGGCCACTTCGTTCGATTCCTGAACCGCCTGAAATTGCTCCACGCTGGCCTTATATTCCGATTGTGCTGAAAGGGCATCGACCGAGGCTTGTTCAATTTCCTTGCGCAGCTCATTCCGGGTATTGATTGCTTCCAGTTCGGCATCGGTGATACCGATTTTTGCCAGGCCAATGCTGGTTTGAGCTTGTTTATTCTGAAAAATGGGAATGGATAAGCTCAATCCGACCGATGGGCTGATTTGATTTTTCAATTGGCTGGAATAATCGAAGTCCGGCTGCAAACTGGAGTAATTGGTTCCCAGGCCCGCATTCAACGACAAACTTGGCAGGAGACTGGCTTTGGCAATCTTTTCTTCGAGCCGGGCGCTTTGTTGATCCAGGTCTGTCATTTTAATTTGTGGCTTTATGGAAAGCGCTTGTTGGTAAATTTCGAAGGCGTTGGGTTGAACCTGTTTTTCCAGAAGCGACTCCAGCGGGGGCGAGGCTATTTCGAACCCATCCTCAACCGGAAGCTCCATCAATTGCATGAGACTGACTTTGGCAATGGATTGGACACTGTATGCATTGGCCAGTGTTAGTTTTTCGGCGGCCAGCTGCGATTTGATTTGCAGATAATCCGATTGAGAGATCATGCCCAGCGTCAGCCGCTCTTCGGCCAGGGCTAATTGTTCCTTGGTGGCTTCAATTTGCTTTTGGGCGTTCGTTACATTTTCCTGCGCATACAGCACTTGCAGGAACGCCTCGAGAATACTCAGTTCGATCGATTCTTTGATCGTCTCGGCATAGTAATAACTACTTTGCAGGTTTAGCTCGGCTTGCTTTTCCTGGTTGTTTAGCTTCATCCCGTTAAACAGGACCATGTTTGAGTTGAGGCCATAGCTTGTGCTGTTGGCACCTTCCAGACTGCCGTACTGCCCACTGGCCGTTTGCAGGCTTTTGTTCCAGTTGAAGTTTTGAGAAACGGAACCACTCAATGAAGGGAGTTTGGCTGCCCTCGCTTGTTCGGAGTACAGTTCATTACGTTGTCCTGTCAGGTCGGCTTGTTTCACCCGGATGTTTTCCTTCAGGGCATAAATAATGCACTCTTCCAGTGTCCAGTGTTCGTCTTGAGCTTGCACCCCCAGCGTGGAGAGCAGGAAGATCAGGCTCATAAAGATCATGGTTGTTTGACTTGTTTTCATATGTTTCTAATTTGCCAGTAAATGTACCGGAGCAATCAGCGAGTAAAAAAGGGAATCGAAGAAGAGGCATTTTTTACCGACGTTTAGGCCAATTTTCAGAAAAAACCGGAACTGACGGCCGTCAGTTCCGGAATTCGAGTTTTGCGAGATACCCCCCCGGGCGGTAGTCAGCTAATATCGCATGAGGATACAAATGGACCGATTGCGGTGCCCTCTGAACTGATTCGAGTCATGTTTGAGGTGGAAGGAGGTACCTCGGAGGTACTCCCCTGAGTAAATAGGAAAACTGTCGGGGGATTGGGCACCTCTTTCTTTCAGCGGCTGAACCTTTTCTTTTACGCGTGTATTAATTGGCAAACAACATGCTGATATGAGCTTTCAACAACTAAAAACCTGGCTGGGGTGGGGTGTTTTCCTGGTTTCGGTCGTGGTTTACGGGCTGACCCTTGAACCGACCCTGAGTTTGTGGGATTGTGGTGAATTTTTGGTTTCGGCTTACAAGCTCGAGATTTCACATGCGCCGGGCGCTCCCCTGTTTATGTTGCTGGGGCGGGTCTTCGCCTTGTTTAGCTTCGGACAAGTGGAACAGGCGGCCGGGATGATCAATTGGGTATCGGCCCTGTCGAGTGCGGGAACGGTTATGCTGCTGTTTTGGATTTCGGTTTGGTTGATGGAAAAAATGGCGCCCCGGCTCACCCCGGCTATTTTGCTGGCCTCTCTGGTTGGTGCGCTGGCTTTTGCCTTTACCGATTCGTTTTGGTTTTCGGCTGTTGAGGCCGAAGTGTACGCCCTGTCGTCTTTGTTTGTGGCGCTGGTGTTGTGGGCTGCCACCCGCTGGGAGCGCGAAGCCGGTGAACCGAAGGCCAATCGCTGGATTTTGCTCATCTTCTTCTTCACCGGACTTTCGATCGGTGTTCATCTGCTCAACCTGTTGGTGTTGCCTACGGTGGCATTGATCATCGGGTTCAAAAAATACCGGGTTTCGCTAAAAAATATGCTGCTGGTGCTCGCCGGGTCGAGTTTGTTCATTGTTTTGCTGATGAAGGTCTTCATTCCCGGCGTCTTTTCATTGGCCGGTCCGCTGGAGTTGATTGCGGTCAACCAATTGGGGCTGCCCGTTAACAGCGGCTTCTATTTTTATTTGCTTTTACTGGCGAGTTTGCTTGCTGTGGGCTTAATGTACTCGCACCGCAAGCAAGAGCCTACGCTAAACCTGGCTTTGTTGTGCCTTTTGTTTTTAATGATTGGATACACCTCCTACCTGACGCCGTTCATCCGTTCGGCAGCCAATCCGCCGGTTGACCAGGGAAATCCGGAGACGACTTTCGAACTAATTAATTACCTGAACCGGGAGAGTTATGGCAGCCGCCCCATCTTGTACGGCGAAACCTATGGTTCGGTCCCGTTTTCTTATACCGATCGGGTGAGTTATGAATTCGATGGCAGGCAATACTATTCGGTGAAACTGAATCCCAAGGTGACCTATGCCGAGGGGACGACAAGCTTTTTCCCCCGCCTAAATAGCGATGAAAAGCAACACCGGCAGGCATACGCCATTTGGGTGAAGCTTCGGGGGAAGTCAGTTCGCTACACCAGCAAATCGGGTGAACGGGGGCAAACCACCATCCCAACCTTCGGTGAGAATCTCCGCTATTTCACACGCTACCAATTCGGGCACATGTACTGGCGCTACCTGATGTGGAATTTTGTGGGCCGTCAGAACGACATTCAGGGGTACGGTGATCCGGAGAACGGAAACTGGCAGTCGGGGATTTCGTTATTGGATAAGCAGCGCCTGGGGGATCCGGCCGAGTTGCCAAGCGAGCTGCGGCAGAACAAAGGCAGAAACAGTTATTTCTTCCTGCCTTTCCTCCTCGGAATCATGGGGTTGCTTTTTCATTACCGAAAAGAAAAAGAAACCTTCCTTGAAATGCTGGTGCTGTTTGGAATTATGAGTCTTGGGCTGGTAGTTTACCTGAATGAAATTCCGGTCACGCCGCGCGAGCGCGACTATGTTTATGTGGGTTCGTTTTTCGTGTTTAGCCTTTGGATCGGGCTGGGGGCGCTGGCTGTTTTTGATTTTTTGCAGACGAAGATCCGCCAAACACCGGCTTTAATCCTGGCCGGCTTGCTGACATTTGCCGCAGGGCCGGGCATTTTGCTGCATCAGAATTACGATGATCATGACCGCTCGGGCCGCTATTCGGCACGTGACATAGCCCGCAACTACCTGATGTGCTGCGAGCCCAATGCCATCCTGTTTACCCATGCCGACAACGACACCTATCCGCTGTGGTATTGCCAGGAAGTGGAAGGCATCAGGCAGGATGTGCGGATTATTGTGATGCCTTACCTGAATGCCGGTTGGTACATGCAACAGGTCACCCGCAGAATTTATGACAATGCCGGAGTTAAATTGTCGGTTCCCGTTGAAAAATACAGCCGGGGCGAAGTGGATTACTTGCCGGTTGTTCCCCGTATTCAGGCCGCGCAGGATTTGAGGCGGGTACTGGCTTTTGTTGCCAACGATAGCTCGCAAACCAAAATGGGCCTGCAGTCGGGCGGTGAGGTCAACTTTATTCCGGTGTCGGACATGTACCTGACCATTGGCAGTGAAAAGATCCCGGTGCGGCCCGACAAGGAATACCTAATACGCAAGGACCTGGGCTTTTGGGATATTTTAAGCTCGAACGTTAACGAGCGCCCCATTTACTTCACCTCTCTGGCTGACCCGCGTCAATACGGATTGCAGGATTACCTTCGCCTTGATGGCTTGGTTTACCGGCTGATTCCTGACCATCATCAGGCCCGGTCGGCGGCGGAAACAGGGCAGGTTGATCCGGAGATTTTATATCGTAACTTAATGGAGCGTTGCCGTTGGGAGAACCTGAAAGATCCGGATATTTATTTCGATTGGCACCACCGGCGTCTGTTTGCTTCGGCACAAATCAGGCCGGCATTTTACCGCTTGGCCAAGGCCCTGGTTGACGATAACCGCAAGGACGAAGCCCTGCGCGTGCTTCACGAAATCCGGGAAATCATGCCATTTCGGAACTGGCCGCTGGATTATTATTCTATTTTATTGAATGAGTTGTATTTCAAAATGAATGAAAAGGAGGCGGGGGAGAAGCAAATGAGGGAGCTGGCGGCAAACCTTGATGAATGGATCAACTATTATTTGAAGTTGGGTGAGTTGACGGGAGCCGGTTTGGCTCAGGAGTTGGAAATAAAACTTTTTCTGTATCAAAGCCTGGGTTCAATGGCCAGTTCCAATCATCTGCCCATGGCCGGCACGATGAGTGAAAAGCTGAATGCTTACCTGGCACTAATGGAACCGCGGGCGCCTTAGAAAATGCTGTCGTTAGTGGTTTTTGAATCCGGATGAAACAAAGTGGAATCGATGACCACACTTTGCAGAACCCTTGTTGAGTCACCTGTGGCGTGTGGGCTCGGGTTACGGTTTAAATCGGGCTTGATCATGACAAAAAGAAAAAGAACGGAAGCGACAACAGCTTTCACGCCCATCCCGTTCGTCGAAAAAATCCAGCCCAAAAATCCGCTAAACGAGTTTTGGCGGGCTTTGCTTTTGACTGATTTTAGCATGAATGCATAGTTGAGCTGGTTTTCAACGCGCGAAGCGGGCTTGCCAATGGTATCCTGCCTGATCAAATCTGCTAATTGTTTTTCACTCATTGCCTCTTGGTTTAAAATTCAATTTCTCCTTTTAAGTACCGAAACTTGTCGGCTAAAAACTTTCGGGTATAAAAAAGCCTCGATTTTATTGTTCCCGGCGCCAGCTCGAGCATGGCGGCAATCTCTTTTACCGCAAAACCTTCGCGGTAGTGCATAATAAAAACCGAACGGTGTTCGGGGTTCAGTTCATCCAAACTGCAAAAGATTCGGTTGATCAGCTCTTCATTCGATATTTCAAGTGGAAGTTCCGGATCGACCTGCTTCTCTGTTGCCGGACAGTTCTTGCGAATTTCGCGCCGGCGGTATTCGTTTTTGCATAAGTTGTACGCCACCGAAAATACCCAGGTCCTAAACGGATAAGCGGGATTGAAACGTCCGGGCTGTTCAATGATTTTCAGGAAAACATCCTGCAAAAAATCATTGGCCAAAGCCTCGGAGTTGCCCAGCATGCGAAAGAAGTAGTAGTACAAGCGGTCTTTGTAACGGTTGTAAAGCAAGTTAAACGCTTGCTGGTCACCGTTGCCAATATGCTGCATCAGTTGTTCGTCGCTTTTTATTTTTTTGTTTTGCCCTGACATGCGTTTTTTGGTTGCTTTACGATCAGAAAGATCAAACTACTGTATGTTCCAATCAGGAGCAGTGGGGCTAACGTAATCCGTCGGAAACTGAAGATTCCAGTATCAAAAAGATCCGGATCGTGGTTGGCCGGGCCGCTCATCAGTACGCAAGCTAAAGTTAATAAAAGAAGGGCGACAACGAGCCCTAAATACTTCATTCTGTCGAATAACATGGCGCAACTTTTTGAACCAGTACACGTGAGATTGAAAAGGTTCAAAATTTGTTGGTTCGATTGATGGATTTTTTTAGATCCCTCCTGCCTGCGTGACAGTTAATCATCAGGAGTTGACTCGTTGTGTGGCTTCCATGTATTTCAATACAAATCGGATTTCAGAATAACTGTAATCATCACCAAGAGCTGATTTCACCTCAGTCATTGAACGATTGGCGTTTTTTTTAAGCTCATTCATAATTGCTTTTTGTTTGCCGGCCTCCACCAGCCGGTCCATTGGCAGTTCTCCCTCACCAACAAACTGAGCCAAATGGCCTTCGATGGTAGTGGTAGCCAGTTGCCGTTCGGCTGCAATTTCTTCGACCGACTTACCCGCTTTGAATAAGGCGTAGCTCAGGTGTTTGGAATCGAGCGTGGCTTTGGCCGGTTCTTTTTCGGCATTCAGCGGAAGCTCCAGCCCTTTAGCGTTGCGGTAGGCCAGAGTCATTTCCAGAATCTCCTTACCAAATTGTTGCATTTTTTTGCCGCCCATTCCTTGAATTCCTTTCAGTTCAATGCGGGTGGCTGGTAGCTTTTCAACGATCTCCAACAAGGTCTTTTGGCGAATGATTCGGGCGATTTCCACCTTCAAGTCTTTTGCTTTTGATTCGCGCCAGGCATGCATTTCTTTGAAAAAGTCGGGGTATTTGGCAAAGGCGACATTGCCCGAACCCGTGGCGGCTTTCTCGCTTCCAAGGTCAATTACTGCCCGGGCCCTGGCTTTCAGGTAGTCTTTCAAGATAAATCCATCCTGACAACTTGCAAGTCCGCTGCGTTTGATGTTCATCTCTTTCCTGAGTTTTACAAGAGCCTCTTGCAGGCTTTTGCGTACCGCTGCGTTATCGGTTTCAACGGAGGTTGATTTAATGGGATGTTCAAGGAAGGTTTCCAGTTTTTCGAGAAAGTAGGGGCAGGCTTTTTTGATTCGTTCCTGCAACGGCTCATTTTGTTCTGCGTCTTCACTCTGCCGGATTAATTGCCGTATTTGTCGCTCAAACTTATTCGCTATGCCAATCAGTTCGGTTTTTAAATGTTCACTAATGGTTTGCAATTGCTGGTTGAGGTTGCCCAAAAGTAAGGCGCCATGCTCGTTGCAAAGTTTTTGAAGGTATTGGATTTGCCACAGGATGGGCTTAAAGTCAAACAGCTCGCTTAGCAGTTGTAGTTGGTAGTCTCTGCGCGACTCGAGCAATTCTTTTTCACCAGGTTGGTTTTGTTCAACCCGATCAGTAAATGACACCACTGTCCCGTCGCTTTTAACGCTGTGGGTTTCAATGAGGGTACTTAGTACCAGCCCTTCGAGCGATTTGCAGCGGCTCAGTGCCACATACACCTGTCCATGAGCAAACGACTGTCGGGCATTGATAATCGCTTTTTCAAACGTCAGCCCCTGGCTTTTATGGATGGTAATGGCCCAGGCCAGCTTCAGCGGAAACTGCTCAAAAGTACCAATCACATTTTCTTCAATCTCCTGGGTCGTTTTGTTCAGCGCATACTTGGCATTTTGCCACTCGTCGCGCTCAACCACAATCGGTTCTGTTTCGCCCTCACATTGAACGTCAATCGAATCTTCATTAATGCGGAGCACTTTCCCGATCTTACCATTGTAATATCTTTTTTCTGCCGAACTGTCATTTTTGACAAACATCACCTGGGCACCTGCTTTGAGCACCAACTCAATCTCTGTCGGGTACATGTACTCCGGAAATTCGCCGTGTACATTAGCTTGGAAAAAGTGGGCTTTGGTTTTGAGTTCCTTCAGTTTTGAATGATTGATTTCCTGTGACTGGTGATTGTGGGTGGTCAGGGTGATGTAACCTTCCTTGTCGTCGGGATTGAAATTGGGCTGATAACGTTGATTCAGCGTATGAAGTGTCGTTTCATCCATCCGGTTTTCGCGAATCTGATTGAGCAGGTGAATGAAATGCTCGTCACTTTGCCGATAGATATGTTTCAGTTCAATACCGATGAAAGAGGCCTGTTTTAAGGCCCCGCCTGCTAAAAAAATAGCAGGTGTCGTAGTAATTTCTCAGCAGACTCCATTCGTCATCTTTCACGACCGGAGCCAACTGTTGCAGGTCGCCAATCATCAGCAGTTGAATGCCCCCAAAAGGTTTACGGCGATCACGAAACCGGCGCAGCACTTCATCGATGGCATCGAGCAAGTCGGCACGAACCATGCTGATTTCATCAATCACCAGTAAATCCAGGCTCCGGATGATGTTAATTTTTTCCTTGCTGTAGCGTTTAATGCCAGTCGGTGCATTTTGTCCCGAAGGATTGCTGACGGAGAGCGAAGGGTTTGCTTGCGGTACTTGCGGGCCAAACGAGATCTGGAAAAAAGAATGAATGGTAACTCCTCCGGCGTTGATGGCTGCGACACCTGTGGGTGCAACTACCACCATGCGCTTGGGTGATTGTTTTTTTAGCTTATGCAGGAAGGTGGTTTTTCCGGTGCCGGCTTTTCCTGTGAGAAAAATATTTTGATTGGTGTAGTGCACAAAGTCGTGTGCAAGCTGTAATTGAGGATTGTCGTCGGTTTTCATGTTCTGGCTGGCTCTGTTTTATTGGGTGAATCTTGTATTATAGCTTGCTTGAAGTTTTGTTAAACAAAAATACAGAAAAATTGTGTGGGATAAAAATTGAAGCCTGGTTTTTTCAGGGTTGGTTTCCCCATTTTCTTAAACCAAAAAATAGATATTTGGAATTGCTGATTTTGAAACCACAGAATTCCACACGACCAAAGCGGGAAACGGATTGGAAAACTTGCCGGACTATACGATTTTCTTGCCGTGAAACTCGCTGGCGTGGATGGTTTGACTGAGTTCTGATAAGTTGTTTCTGGTGACTTTGCCGGCGGCTATGATGGTGATTCGGCCATCAGCCTGTTGGATGAGTTGAGTTAAGATTTCGGCGCCTTCAGCAGCTGTTGTCTTTGTTCCCGAGGTTAAAATCCGGTCAACTCCCATTTGAATGAGCGTTTCCAGTCCTTTCAGTGGATCTTTCAGCTCATCAAAAGCTTTGTGGAAAGTTACCTGCATGGGACGTGCCAGTTCAACGAGCTTTTGGGTATTGACTATGTCAATCTCACCATCTTTTGTCAGCAGTCCAAACACTACCGCAGGTACGCCCAGCTGCTTGCAGCAGTTAATATCCGCCTGCATTATCTGGAGTTCTTCTTTCGAATACACGAAGTCGCCACCCCGCGGACGAATCATCACGAAAGATGGAATGGTCAGTTTTTCTACGCAAGCTTTTATAGTTCCGAACGATGGCGTGGTACCACCAACGGCCAGGTTTTCGCATAATTCAACGCGGCTCGCTCCGGCTTTTTGAGCAGCCAGCGCTTGGGCGAAATTTTCGATGCAGGCTTCTTTTATAATCATGTTGATTTAGTTGGTTGAAGTTTTTACCGTTTCGCTAAGATTCTTTGCCAACGAACTGGCCGCCAGCCAGGCCGTGGAGTAAGCAATTTGCAGGTTGTATCCTCCGGTGTTGGCGTCGAGGTCAATCACTTCGCCTGCAAAATAAAGGTTTTTAATCAGTTTCGACTGCATGGTTTTGCCATCAATTTCGCTGGTGCTTACACCTCCTGCGGTAATGATGGCCTCTTTGAAGCCGCGGAAGTCGATCACATCAAACGACAGATTTTTCATCAGCAACATCACTTTTCGACGTTCCTTTGAATTCATTTGATGCCCTTGTTTTTTTCCATCAATTTGTAGTTCGTTCAGGAAGACCGGGATGAGTTTGGACGGCAGCCATTCTTTAAAAATATTTTCAATTTGTTTTTTCCCGTTCGCATCCAAATCCCGAATCAGGCGAGCATCCAGTTTGTTTTCGTCGAGCGCTGGTTTCAGATCAATACTGATGCGCACGTGCTTTTTCTGATTAAGGGCATCAACAACCAGTCGGCTTAAGGTCAGGATGATGGGGCCGGTTAGACCGTAGTGGGCAAAAAGCATCTCGCCAAATTCCTCCTGTGCTTTTTTGTTGCCGATCCAAACGCTGGTATTCACATTTTTTAGGCTGAGTCCCTGAAGTTCGGCTGCCATCTTGCCCGAAGTGACCAGCGGAACTAATGCCGGTCGCGCGGGTTGAATGGAATGGCCAAGCTGTTCGGCCAGGAGATAGCCATCGCCGGTGGAGCCGGTTGCAGGATAGGATTTCCCGCCCGTACAAAGAATGACTGCCGCTGTGGAAACGACTTCGCTTTGTCCATTCCGTTGCAGCCGAATTCCGGTTATCGCTTCTTTTTCAGCAAGAATTTCTTCTACTTTGGAAGAGTAGATGATGTCCACTTTGCGTTTTTTCACCCAACTCATCAGGGCGTTGAGTACTTCGAGCGCACTGTTGCTCGTGGGAAAAATCCGGCCACCACGTTCAACAGTTGTTTCCACGCCTTCACCAGCCAGCAGTTGAATGATTTCTTTGGAAAAGAAAGCACCAAATGCCGGTTTCAAGTATTTCCCGTTTGGGAAAATATTCTTGAAATAAGTGGATTGATGGGCGTCATTGGAAATGTTACAGCGGCCTTTCCCGGTGATGAGTAACTTGCGTCCGGCCGAACGCATTTTCTCCACCAGTAAAACCCGAGCTCCCAGTTCGGCTGCCCGTCCCGCCGCGATTAAGCCAGCCGGGCCGGCTCCAATAATGACCACATCATAGTTGCTTGTCTGTTCTTTTTTCGACATTCGATTCTTCTTAGGCTGGCAAAAGTACAGGTTTTCAACTAACTTTTTGATATGCTTTTAATTTAAGTCCCGGTATTTGGATAAGCACAAAAAAAGCAACCCAGAGGCTGCTTTTTAAATTCATTCCATGTTTCTTTTACTTGGTCAACAAATACTTGTTGATGTTTTCAATAAACATGTTCTTCGTTTCTTCTTCCGAGCGTCCAATTCCTGCCATCATGACTGGTTTTCCATCCATGGGTATGTACAGGAAGGCCGGAATGCTCTGAACGCCGAATACACCAGCCAGTTCACGTTCTTTCTCTGTATCGATTTTATAAACGTCAATTTTGCCTGCAAACTCATGCGATACTTCTTCCAAAATGGGTGAAGCGATCCGGCATGGGCCACACCAGTCGGCATAGAAGTCAATAACAACGGGTTTGTCTCCCAAAAACTTCCATTCCTCGGGCGATTCCTGGTAATTCCAGACTTCTTTCAGAAACTCGTCTTTTGAAATTAGAACTGTTCCCCCTTGCTTTTCGTCCTGCGAAACACTTGCAGTTTGTGTTTCGGCGGTCTCGTCATTCGTTTTTCCATTGCCGGTTGCGCATCCAGCGGTCGTTACAGCTGCCAATGCGATTACTGCTAAGAACTTTTTCATGCTATTTGTTTTTTATTGAATTTCAGTTATTGAATTATTTTAAAAATATAAAAATGCAAATATATAGAAAATTAAATATCAATGATTGTGCCATTTTCGGATTCGAGTTGTTTTGTCAGGTGCAATTTTTTTTGTGGTTGACGCAACCCCAAAGCCTACCTATGTATCTATTGTGTGTAAATTCAAACTGAAAAAGGAGAAAAAAAATGAAGACGCTTTTGAAATTTAGTTTAATCGGAATGCTGGCCATAGGTTTGTTCAGCTGTGATTTAAATGATGATGACGATTATTCTTTAGGGAAATACTGGGTTGGATTCGGTATTGTTGATGTGGAAAACGGATCAGATTACACCATCAAGATGGATGATGGATCTGAGCTTTTTCCGGTAAACAGTGCAATTCATTGGCATGAAGACGACGACAGTACGCGTGTTCTTGTCAACTACACCATTCTTGACGAGAAGCGGGTAAATGAAGAGTATGAGGAATACTACGTGCGTGTTAATTCAGTGAAAGATATCTTGTTTAAAGGTATTTTGGATATTACCGAAGAAACTGAAGATAGCATTGGCAATGATCCGATTCATGTTGAAGATGTTTGGACTGTTAATAACATGCTGACGTTTGAACTGCAGTATTTGGGAAGTAGCCGGATTCACTATGTGAATTTGGTGAAGGAGCCTGGTGAGCTGACCGCCGATGATGAGCCAATTCAACTGGAGTTGAGGCACAACGACCGCGATGATTATCCCAGCTACCACATGTCGGCCTTTGTTACGTTTGACCTGAGTTCGCTTCAAATTGAAGGGCAGGATTCGGTGATGTATACCGTAACAGGAAAAGATTACCATGGTGAAGTTTTTGAGTATGATGGAACTTATCGCTATTGATGGGTGATTGCATCAATTGGTTAAGATGATGGCACCTGTCCCGTTTCGGGGCAGGTGTTTTTGTTAAAATATGCACTTTACGCGACAAGATCATTTTATTATCCTTTTCAAAATCGTATTTTTCGGGTCCTGAAAAATGAGATTAATCGATGAAAAAACAACTTTTCTTATCTGTTCTGGCCTTACTGATTGGTGCCGGAACAAAATCAACCGCTATGGCAGAAGAACGAAAAACGTATATCCCAGAAACTCCTGTGCTAACATCTGATGTCATGACCCCTGAGGTTTTATGGTCGTTTGGACAGCTTGGAAACACGGAGCTTTCGCCCGATGGACAAACCGTCTTGTTTGGCGTAACGTATTATGACATTAAAGAGAATAAGCCGTACCGGGAGTTGTACACGGTTCCTGCGAAAGGAGGCGAGGTGAGTCGAATCACCAATACAGCACTCAACGAGTCGGGTGCACGATGGCGTCCCGATGGGAAAAGAATCGGGTATTTGTTTGCTGCCGACGGAGAAACCCAGCTTTGGGAAATGAATGCGGACGGATCCGATCCTGTGAAAATATCTCAAGTTGAAGGCGGAATTACTGGTTTCAAGTATTCGCCTGATCAGAAACACATTTTCTACACCAAATCGGTCAAGCTTGATGACGACATTCACGATTTGTTCCCGGATTTACCAAAAGCCAATGCCCGCCTGGAAGATGACTTGATGTATCGCCACTGGGACAAATGGCATGACTACACCTACAACCACATCTTTGTGACCGAATACGGACAAGGTGAAATAACATCGGGGAAAGACATTCTGGAAAGTGAAAAATTCGATAGCCCGGATAAGCCATTTGGCGGATTGGACGAAATTGTTTGGAGTCCGGACGGAAAGCAACTGGTTTATTCATGCAAAAAACTGACCGGAAAAGAATATGCCCTTTCAACCAATACCGATTTGTATTTGTACGATTTGGAGTCCGGGCAAACGACCAACCTCACCGAAGAAAACAAAGGATACGATAAAAGTCCGCTTTTTTCGCCCGATGGAACAAAGCTGGCTTGGACCAGCATGGCCCGCGATGGATACGAAGCCGACCAAACCCGTTTGTTTGTGCTGGATTTGAAGACCGGCAAAAAGACCAATTATTCTGTAGGTTGGGAGCAGAATGCCAGCCATTTAAGTTGGTCAAGCGATGGAAAGCTGATCTATTTTATCAGCAATATTCATGCAACCGATGAAATTTACAGCCTGATTTTGAAAAGTGGAAAAATAAGCCGCCTGACCGATGGGATACACAATTACCAGTTGGCTATTGAAACAGCCGATGGAAAATTGTTGGCTCAAAAAGTGTCCATGTCGCAGCCAGCCGAATTGTATTTAGTAAACCCGGAAACAGGCGAGGATGAACCGCTGACGACAATCAATAAAGGCTTGCTTGATCAGTTGGAGATGGGTAAGGTGGAAGAACGCTGGGTGAAAACAGTAGATGATAAAGACATGCATCTGTGGGTGATTTATCCGCCACATTTCGATCCGAACAAGAAGTATCCAACCTTGCTGTACTGTCAGGGCGGACCGCAGGGAACGGTAAGTCAGTTTTGGTCAACCCGTTGGAATTTTCAGATGATGGCGGCTAACGGTTACATTGTTGTTGCGCCAAACCGCCGGGGCTTGCCGGGCTTCGGAATGGAATGGCTGGAGCAAATCAGTAAGGATTATGGCGGCTTGAATATTCAGGATTACTTTTCGGCGATTGATGCCCTGGCCAAAGAACCCTTTGTTGACAGGGAGCGGCTGGGCGCTGTTGGTGCCAGTTATGGGGGCTTTTCCGTTAATTACCTCGCGGGGCATCATGAAGGACGTTTTAGCGCGTTTATTTCACATTGTGGCATTTTTAATTTCGACCAGATGTATGTTACAACTGAGGAAATGTGGTTTGAAAATTGGGACATTGGCGGTCCGTTTTGGGAAAAGGACAATCGGGCAGCGCAGCGATCATACAGCTTTTCGCCACACTTGTTTGTTGAGAAGTGGGACACTCCGATTCTGGTTATTCACGGTGAAAAAGATTTCCGGATTCCGTATACGCAGGGAATGGGGGCGTTTAATGCAGCTGTTCTGCGCGATGTTCCGGCTCAGTTTCTTTACTTTCCCGAAGAGAATCATTGGGTTACTTCGCCCCAAAATGGGATTGTATGGCAGCGGGTTTTTAAACAGTGGCTGGATAAATGGCTGAAATAGTAGCGTCAGTTTAATAAGATAAGGTGAACGATCTATCTTTGAGTTTCTATGCATGGTGAATTTTCATCCTGAAGAAAGGAGTCGAAGTCCAATTAAAGCGTTGGAAAATAATTGCATTCCACCGCTTTTCACTTTTTTTAAGCCAAGTTGGTTTCGTAATTAGAAATCCTCTTGAGAGATTTTGTATGATGCTACATCTTCCGGGTTTCCTTTTCAAGATTAGCCGCCATTTCTATCGGCACTTTCAGCGTGAAGGTGCTTCCCTTTTTGGGAATGGAACAAACTGTCAGTTCGCCACCCAATATTTTGGTAATACGTTTTGAAATGGCCAGTCCAACACCAATACCACTATAAACCCGGGTGCTTGAATCATCGATCTGCCTGAAAAAGTCAAAAATCAATTCTTGCTGATGTTGAGGAATTCCGATTCCACTGTCTTTAATTTGGATGGAGAGGCTGTTGTCAGCTATGTCTGCCCGATACTCGATGGTGCCTGATTTAGTGAATTTTATGGCATTTTTTAACAGGTTGATGATGATTTGGTTAATTTTGATTGAGTCCGCAATGAAATGATTGCTAATAAAATTAGGCGATGGGTTGTACCTTAGTTTCAGGTTCTTTCCTTTTTCCGATGAGCTTAACATTTCATCCAGTAATGTCTTATGCTGAAGAAACATGTCACTGCCTTTTAGATATTCTTTTCTTATTTGGACATAGGACTCGTCGGCCAGAGCCAAGTTTAGAATATCTTCGATTATTTGCAGTAAATTTTTTCCGCTTCGATATATTTTATCAGCAAAATTACTGATTTCATCCGTTGGTATTTTGTTCATCCTTAGCAGGTCGCTAAAGCCAAGAATGTGATGCAGCGGTGTACGCAACTCGTGGTTTACTGTTGCCAAAAAAGCGGATTTTAAGTGGTCACTTTCCTCGGCTTTCTCTTTCGCTTTTACCAATACTTTCTGATGAATATTGGCATTCAGTGCACTTGCAATGGCGTGGGCGACTGTATTCATGAGATGGATGTCGGCTTCAAGCCACGATTTTTCCTTAAGAACTGAGTCGAATCCCATAAAACCAAGAAGGTTTTTCTGGAAATGAATAGGAACCACCAACAGTGAAGTAATCGATTGGCTCCGTAAAATTTCTTTTTCCGCCCCGGCATCAATTGGTAGTTCTTTCACTCGTCTTATGTAGATGTGCTCAAGTTTGGTCAGCTTTTTCATCCACCAGGGGAAGATTGATACGGGCAGGTTTTGTAGTCTGGTAATCTCGGGAGAGATGCTGGTTGCATGCCATTCATGGGTGTTATCCATGAACGAGTTATGGTCGCGGAACTGAAATACATAGCAACGATCGACTGCCAGAAATTGACCAATCTTTCGGAGTGTGCGGTTGATTACGTCGTCTAAATCACAAAGCTGAATGCCTACAAAATCTGATGAGATTTCAGAAACCAGTTTTTCAATCTCGTAGCGGTATTGAAGCTTGGTTTTTGATTGATAAAGTTCAGAAATGTCGGTCGATGTTCCACTCAATATGCTTGGATTTCCGAAAGAATCGAGTTCTGTAATTCCACCGTTGAACTGAGCCCAAACCCAGTCTCCGTTTTTGTGCTTTAGTCTTGTCCTGAATGAGAAGTGTTTGGTGTTTGTTTGTATCACATTATTCAGGATTTCTTTAATAATTTCGCGGTCTTCCGGATGGCAGCGTTTAAACCAACGTTTGGCACTAAAAGGGTAAAGTTCTCCGGGGGTGCATCCGATGAGTTGAGCCCAGGCTTCATTAACCATGAGTTTGTCGGTGTCAATGTTCCAATACCAGATACCGGTTTGAGCGGCATTCAGCGCAGTTTGGAGGATACGTTCCTGAGATGGCTTTATTTGCTGTTTTTGTTCCAAATGGGTTAATATTAGCTTCCTAAAATTAGAGTTTAATTTTTCATCCCTCGCATATAAGTGTGTTTTTAACTTTTATTAAGGCTTTAATAAAGAAAAAAAACTATATATGAGCCGATGTCTTTTGTTATGAAAAAATAAACTAAAGAACTACTGTTTGATTGATGTTCTTGAACCGATCTAAATTATCAATTAGCCTTTATTGAACTTACACTACAAATTACAAATAATATTTAATCAAAAAAGGGTGTTGAAGAAAATCTTATTCACACGAAATTAACAATGAGTTAGTTAGGCAAATGCGAGAAATCCGCTACCTGGTTTTCTTCTTGTTCATCATCTTGTCATGCCAATTTTATGCAATTTCGGAAGCAGCATTTTCATCCAAAAAGAAGATAATCTTTCCTTGTTTTGGTTCAATATAAGAAGTTGGAAGTCTGTTGGCCATTTTTTTATTATTCATGATTTCGGAAATCGGTTTAGCTTTCGATTTTCCTGAAATAAGGAAATAAACCCGGTTTGCATTGTTGATCACATTTCCGGTCAGGCTTACCCGTTTTTGGCCGCTTTCAGGGTGGGTAGCCACGTCACATATTTTGGATGATTGAAGGAGTTGCATTTCGTGAGGGAAGATTGAAGCCGTGTGTCCATCGTCTCCCATGCCCAAAATGATCAGGTCGAAAACAGGCCAGTCAGCCCGTTCGTTCAGGTGCGACTGGATCTCACGAATGTAATCTTTGGCTGCATCGTCAGGAGGCAGCTCTCCTTTTATTCGGTGCACCTGACTTTCACTCATTTTGATTTTCGAAAGCAAGTGCTTTTGTGTCATTCCGTAGTTGCTTTCTTCATCGCTTGGAGGTACGCATCGCTCGTCGCCCCACCAAAAGTGAATCCGATCCCAAGGCATTTTTGTTGCATAGGACTTGGCCAGTTCATCAAACAGTAACTTGGGGGTACTCCCGCCGGAAAGGGCAATGTCGAAACGCTGTCGGCTGCCTTTTACCATGTGAAAGAGCTCAGACGCAAAAGCTTCGGCTAGTTCTTGGGAGTTGGAGAAAATTTTTACTTCCTTGTTTTCCGCCATGATTCTTGTGTTTTAGTAGTTGCTTCAAATAATTCGTCAAATTACAATTCACAGTAAGTACCGTCATTTGACAGATTCTTACAGGGATAACGCCATTGTCCGTCTTCAATCAATTGGTCGGTAACATCTGGTCCCCAGGTGCCGGCAGGGTAGCCATAAATCGGAATATCCGGATTGTTTTGCCACGCGTTCATGATGGGCTGTACGTATTCCCAAGCCTTCTCTACAGCATCGCCACGCGAATAGAGTGTGGCATCACCCTGCATGCAGTCGAGCAGCAAGCGTTCGTAAGCTGTGGGCAAACGTTGAGAGTCAGCCAGATCTTCGTAGTGAAAATCCATGTTAACGGATTGAACCCGGAAGCCGGCTCCAGGAACTTTCATGCCAAATTTGAGCAAGATTCCTTCATCTGGCTGTATGCGTATAACCAGTTGATTAGCGGTTTGTTCGGTGTTGTACTGGTTGCCAAACAAATGATGTGGCGTTTTTTTGAAATGAATCACGACTTCGGTCACCCGGGTAGGGAGCTTTTTGCCGGTTCGGATATAAAACGGGACACCCGCCCAACGCCAGTTGTCAATGAAAAACTTCATCGCCATAAAAGTTTCTGTCCGGCTTTCGGGATCAACACCTCCTTCTTGTCGGTACCCTTTTACCAAGTCGTTTTTAATATGCGATTCGATGTATTGCCCTCGGATCACGTACTTTTCGACTTCCTCTTCCCTGATTGGGCGGAGTGATTGAAATACTTTTAGTACTTCATTTCTGATGGCATCGGCTTCAACAACCACCGGTGGCTCCATAGCTACCAGACCAACCAACTGAAGTAAGTGGTTTTGCACCATGTCACGCATGGCGCCCGAATGATCGTAATAACCACCACGGCCTTCCACGCCAAGGCTTTCGGCCGAGGTTATTTCAATGTGGTGGATGAAATTGTGGTTCCAGATGGGCTCGAAAATTCCATTGGAGAAACGCGTTACCAAAAGGTTTTGAACCGATTCCTTACCTAAATAATGGTCAATGCGATAGATTTGATTTTCAGCAAAATAGTTGAGCAGGTTCTTGTTGAGTTCTCTGGAGGAATTCAAATCTGTTCCGAATGGTTTTTCTACGATTAATCGTCTGAAACCATCGTCCGATTTGTTTAGTTTGACGCTAGCCAGATTATTCGGAATAATTTCATACAGCTGTGGTGGGGTGGACAGGTAAAAAATGAAATTCTCCGGTATCAGGTTTTCTTTGGCAATGGTCAGCAAACGATCCTTCAATATTGGGTACTCATAGGACTCGGCGGTTGAAATCGATTGGTAGTAAAGCCGGTTAAGAAATTTTTCAAGAAGGTTTTCGTCTTCATTCTTCCCGAGGAATTCGGTCATGCGCTGACGGAATTCTTTGTCGGAAAGGTTGGTGCGGCTTACGCCAAGCACCGCAAAAGCTTCAGGTAGCAGGTTTTGTTTCTCCAATTCGAGAAGGGCAGGAATTAGTTTGCGCTTGGTTAAGTCGCCTGAGGCTCCAAAAATGACTAATATATGTGATTCTGCTTGTTTCATAACGGTAATTTTGGGGATAAACAACTAGCTAGCGATGAAGTTCTAAAAGCGTTTGTTTTTTTATTATCTTGGTTACCTGCCCGCCAAATAAACAACGAAATGCCCGTTGTGCTCAAAATAGTTGAGCTGAAAGGATTGATGACAATTTACTGTTTTTAATTCTGCTGCTAATTGACTGTTTTGCTTCGGCGAAACCGATATCTGATCGACGAAGTGGATGCCCGGGATTCCGGCTATCTTGAAAACCGCTTCCTTGGCGCACCAAAAAAGACAGTGCCATTTTTCATTCTGTTGTGCCAGTTCAATTTCTGCTGGCGAGAGGTATTTTCTTTCAATTCCTAAAAAATTCCGGTTTAAGCTTTCAATATCCAGCCCAACCCGTCGATACGGGTGAAGAAAGATGCCTGCCAGTTGGTGGGAGTGGCTGATGCTAATATGCTGATAGTTGACATGTTTGATTTGTGGTTGGCCGTTTTCGTTATAATAAACTTTGAGGTCGTTGCAGCCAATGTGTCTCAGCATCATCTTTACTGTCAGCCATTCCTGTTGTCTTTTCTTATTTTTCAGCGTTTGAAATGTTTGGTCTGTTTCCAGCAGGGGAAACTGCATCTTCAGCCACTCCAGGTCTTCATCCAGTTCCCAAAGTAACAGCAAACCCTCATCAATATGAACTTCTTTTGCTAATGGCATCGGTCAATTCCAGCTTGTTGTTTCAATCAAATGAATAATATCGGGTCGAAGGAAATCGATGACTGGCCGGATCGAGTCAATATTCGGTATTTCGCGAATGTAGAGTGCACCGCGCAAAAAATGTCTGGTACTGTCGGTCAGGTAAAACTGAATCGGTGAAGCGGCATTCCCCTCAATATAATAAATGGTGCCATAAACGTCTTTGTCGGGATTAACGAACACCCGCTCCTCAATGGCATCGGCTTTGATGGAATGGTCATACGCCAAACGCCGCGATTCTTCCATGCGTTTATTCAGATCGTCATTTAGTTGGGCATAGCTGAGGTGCAAGTCCGTTTTGTTGGCTGGTGTGCTGATCGTCATCCATCCGGAATCAGCAATTGCGGCTGACGAGGGACGGGCTTGCGAATAGTCAGCGATTTCGAACGAATACGGGAGATCCTGATCTAATTGATGGTACGATTTTTCAGGAAAGTCAATCCGGAAGTAACCACGGGGTTTTGGTGTGTATTCTTTTTGGCAGCTGGCCAACACCGCGAGAATTATACTAATCAAAAGGAGTTGATTTTGCATAGAGAATCATTCGTTAGTTAATCTCAACTTTGATTTTTTTTATGCGTCGGTTATCAACAGACTCAATTGAGAAGTCAAAATTTTCGCAAGTTAATTTCTCGTGAACGACCGGAATTTCGCCTCTCAGTTCAAGGATTAATCCGGCCAGTGTATCAGCGTCTCCTTTGTAATCATCAAAAACATGGTCGTTGGTGCCGGTAATTTTATAAAAGTCATGCAGCAGGATCTTGCCGTCAAACAGGTATTTGTTTTCTGAAATTTTGGCAAAATAGTTTTCTTCCTCATCAAATTCGTCAACAATTTCTCCTACAATCTCTTCCAGTACATCTTCCAGGGTGACAATTCCGGAGCTTCCGCCGTACTCATCGACCACAATTGCCATGTGAACTTTGTTTTTCTGAAACTCTTCGAGCAGGTCGTCAATCTTTTTGGTCTCGGGCACATAAAATGGCGGGCGGATAATGGTTTGCCATTTGAAGTTTTCTTTTTTGTGAATGTGTGGAAGCAAATCCTTGATATAAAGGATTCCTTTGATGTTGTCAAAGGAGCCCGAATAAACCGGAATACGCGAATAGCCCGATTCATTGATCAGGTTAATGACTTTGTTGTAGGAGTCTTTGAGGTCGAGCGCTTCAACATCCACACGCGAACGCATTATTTCAACGACATTTTTATTTCCAAATTTGACAATTCCCTCCAGAATTTCCTTGTCTTCGTTGTGTTCATGCTCCAGGGTGAGTTCCAGTGCCTGCGATAACTCATTGACTGAAATATTTTGCGTTTGTTTTTGAAAACGTCTCTTGACGAAAGATGTTGAGTAGATAAGGACTGAATTGACTGGCCGGAAAATTCGCTCGAGCACGATCAGTGGAATGGCCATGAAACGAGCAAAGCCCAGTGGGTGCCTCGTTGCATATACTTTAGGGATGATTTCTCCAAAAAGAAGCAAGATAAACGTAATGATAACGACCTGGAAGATAAAGCCGAGGGTAGGTGAGGAGGTGAAATTGAATAGCTTCCCAACAGTATAGGCCGAGAGAATGACAATCCCCACATTGACAAAATTATTGGCCACCAAAATGGTGGCCAATAATTTTTCAGGGCTTTCAAGATTTTTTTGGATCGCTTGATTCTGTCTGCTTTTGACGGACTTGAGTTTTTCATGGTCTTGCGGGCTCAGTGAAAAATAGGCGACTTCGGAGCCTGATATCAAAGCCGAAGAAAATAATAAGACCAATATAAAAGCAAGGCTAAGAATTACAGCGGTTGTGAGGGGATAAAATTCAATATCCCAGTTAATTGCTGTGAGTATCGGTAAAGGGTCTGTTTCCAATTAAATCAGTTTAAATTTTTAAAATGGCAAATCGTCTTCTTCGTTTTGTTCAAAGTCCGGTTCGCTGGCTCGATTTTCCTTTTCGTTCTGCGGGCTGGCGTGTTGGTTGTCATTATTTCCACCCTGATTGCGTGGGCCCCCAAGCATTTCCATATTGTCGCCGTAAATTTCTGTTGTATAACGCTTGTTACCTTCTTTGTCTTCCCACGAACGCGTGCGAATACGACCTTCAATGTACAAACGGTCACCTTTTTTTACATATTGCTCGACAACTTTTGCCAAGCCTCTCCAAATAACAATGTTGTGCCATTCGGTTGTAGTTACTTTTTCGCCGTTTTTTGCGGTGTAGCTCTCAGAGGTGGCCAGCGAAAAATTGGCGACAGCAACATCTTTGTCAAGATACCTGACTTCAGGGTCTTTGCCTACATTTCCGACTAAAATTACTTTGTTTACTGACATAGCTAAGGTTTTAAAATTAAACAATAATGAATTTACAAAATTTCCTCCTCTGAGAGCCAAATATTTAAAAAAATCATGAACTACACGATTTTGGGCCTTAAACCCTTCATTTCTCATACGAACGAATCAAAGCCAGTTATTTTGTTCCAGCTCCTTTTCAATTGGTTTGGGAACGGCAAAGTTAAAAATATCTTTTTTATTCACCCTAATCAAGTTGGATGGGATATTTATTTTGCCAGCTAATTTCAGGTAAATAAAACGGTAGAAAATGTGTTGGTGACTTAATACCTGCTTTTGCCAGTAAGTTTCTTTTTTGATCTGAATTTCGGTTTCCGGAGGAAAAAATGGTTGGTGTTCGTTAAGCGTGCTGAAAAGGTCGCTTTTTTCGGTGGTTTCAGCAACGGGGAATTCATATAGGTTTTTCCAGATGTCATTCTCAGTCCGTTTGTTGAGGTAGGTGTATTGCCCGTGTTCAATAACCAGGTAACTGAAATAACGTTTCCTGATTGTGGTTTTACCTTTTTTAACGGGTAACGATTCTGTCAGGTCATTCTTCCACGCAACACAGACATTATTAAGAGGGCAATTTTCGCAGTCTGGTTTTTTTGGTGTGCATTGAATGGCACCTAACTCCATGAGGGCTTGGTTGAACTGCCCCGGTTGACGTTCATCAATCAATTCATTGGCCAGTTTTGTAAATTCTTTTTTCCCTATTCCCGTGTCGATGGGAGTGCTGATTCCAAAAACGCGAGACAAGAGGCGGAAAACATTGCCATCAACGGTTGCATGTGGCAAATTGAATGCAATGGACGCAATGGCTGATGCAGTATATTCACCCACGCCTTTTAGCCGGAGCAAGCTTGCGTAATCTGCCGGAAACTTGCCTTGGTGTTCTCGGACGATGCTGTTTGCCGTGCTGTGCATGTTACGGGCACGGGAGTAGTACCCCAGTCCCTGCCACATTTTCAAGATTTCATCTTCCGAAGCAGCCGCAAAATCATGGACGGTAGGATAGGAGTCAATGAACTTCAAATAATAGGCCATCCCCTGATCAATACGGGTTTGTTGCAGGATGATTTCCGACAGCCAAATGGAATAGGGATCAAGGGTTTCGCGCCAGGGGAGTTCGCGCTTGTGTTTCTCGTACCAATTCAGAACAATAAGGGCGAAAGAGCTGTTTTTAATCATAACTGCTTTAAAATCTTTATGAATTGCAAAAATAATTCATTTCAGATGTATATAGTTTTTAAATAATTTTTATTTTTGCACACCGATTAGCACGAATTTTATAATTTATTGAAAACTAAATATTTTAAGAGATGACTAAAGCAGATATTGTTAATGAAATTAGCAAGAACACGGGAATCGAAAAAGTAACAGTACAAAAAGCGGTAGAGGCTTTTATGGAAACAGTAAAAGACTCATTAACTGAAGGAAGAAATGTTTATCTTCGGGGATTTGGTAGCTTTATCGTGAAAAAGAGAGCTGAGAAAACAGCACGTAATATTTCGAAGAATACAACAATTATTATTCCTGAGCATTTTATCCCGGCTTTTAAACCAGCCAAAACGTTTGTTGCTCAAGTTAAAGATGAAGTAAAAAAATAAAGTTATGCCAAGCGGAAAAAAAAGAAAAAGACATAAGATGGCTACGCACAAGCGTAAAAAAAGACTACGTAAGAACAGACACAAGAAAAAGAAATAGTCTTACGCTTTTTCTAGCAGTAGCTTAGAAAAAAAAGAATGATTAAACCTAAAGCGCAAAAGTGCTTTAGGTTTAATCCGTTTTTAACTAATGTAAAAAGTTACATTATAAATTAAAATTAAAATAACGTTGTGAGTAGCGATCTAATTATTGATGTCTCTCCCTCTGAAGTCGTTATTGCCTTATTAGAAAATAAACGCTTAGTTGAACTTACCAGGGAAAAAAGCGGAGCAAAATTTGCCGTAGGCGATATTTATTTAGCCAAGGTGAAGAAAATTATGCCGAGCTTAAACGCTGCATTCATCGACGTTGGTTATGAAAAAGATGCATTTTTGCATTATCTCGACATGGGACCTCAGTTTTCAACTTTGAATAAGTTCATGAAAATTGCCAGTTCCAAAAAGAACCGTATTTCTTCATTATCTAAAATTCATTCTTTGCCCGATATTAACAAGGAGGGCAAAGTAACAGAGGTACTTAAAGCAGGCCAGAACATTCTGGTACAAATAGCCAAGGAACCCATTTCCACCAAGGGCCCCAGGCTAACTTCTGAGCTTTCAATAGCTGGACGAAATTTAGTGTTGATGCCTTTCAGCGACAAAGTTAGTGTGTCGCAAAAGATTAGCTCAACCGAAGAAAAAAACAGGCTGAAGAAATTAATACAAAGTATTCGACCGAAGAAATATGGTGTGATTGTCCGAACCGTTGCCGAAGGTAAACGGGTAGCAGAACTAGACCAGGAACTGAAAAGACTGGTTGCTAAATTTGAAACCACTTTCCAAAAACTGAAAATAGCCACTGCCCCGGCTTTAGTAGTTGGAGAGATCGACCGGACAACAGCTTTATTACGGGATATTTATACCCCAACGTTTAACAGCATCATCGTGAACGATGCTGCTGTAGCCGATGATGTAGCCGATTACATTGCGACGATTGCTCCGGAAAAACGAAAAATTGTAAAAACTTACAAAGGAGGACAACCAATTTTCGAATATTTCGGAGTAGACAAGCAAGTAAAAGCGTCATTTGGACAAACCGTTTCATTTAAAAACGGCGCTTACCTGATTATTGAGCATACCGAAGCTTTTCATGTGATTGACGTTAACAGCGGCAATCGGTCAAAAGCAGGAGTTGATCAGGAAACCAATGCACTGGAAGTCAACCTGGCAGCAGCCGAGGAAGTAGCAAGACAATTGAGGTTGAGAGATATGGGAGGCATCATCGTGATCGATTTTATCGACATGCATGAAGCAGGAAACCGACAAAAGGTTTTTGAACGTATGAAAGAGGCGATGGGAGATGATCGCACCAAACACAACATACTGCCATTAAGTAAGTTTTGTTTGATGCAAATCACCCGCCAACGGGTAAGGCCAGAAGAGCATGTAGAAACAGCTGAAGTCTGTCCGTCATGCAAGGGCACCGGAAAAGTAAATCCATCCATTCTCTTTACAGATGAACTGAGCAGCAAAGTCAACTACATTTTTAAAGATTTAAACAAGAAGAGTTTGACCTTGAAGGTTCATCCCTATGTGGCCGCTTTTTTAACCAAAGGAATTCATTCCATTAAAAGAAAGTGGGCCTTTAAGTATTTCAGGAGAATCACCGTTGAAGGCGTGAATGCCTACAGCTTTCTGGAGTATCATTTTTACGACGATAATTTAGACGAAATTATTCTTTAATACCTAAAAATCCCGGGCGAACAGTCTGGGATTTTTACTTTTAAACTCATTAACAATCGTTCAGGTTTCTTATGGAACATCCAAATATGTTGATAATTAAATATTTGATCTAAGAAATGCCTCAGCCTTGCCTCGC
>SWCA01005155.1_pt1 | contig 27492 bp, 23 predicted proteins | sample 4692961 | NCBI WGS metagenome assembly SWCA01 (sample SAMN10267275, study PRJNA491770) | bioreactor metagenome | isolation source: DHS bioreactor inoculated with | place: Japan: off Shimokita Peninsula
TTTTTTTTTCAGCAGAGAAGGCCTCCAGCTTCATGAAAAGCTTGTGGTCATCAGCCGCAATCCATGGCTTTTTTAAGATCTGCCATACGGTAAATATCTTTAAAGTATCCTCTACATTTTCTGGAAACGTAAGGGGAACAGGTATCATCCCCCCTAAAAGACAAGCCCAAACACCGATTAAATAGGTACGTGTTGATTTATACAGAAGCACCAGCTCGTCTCCAGTCTTAATCCCAATTGATTGATAGAAGGCTAAGCATTTTCCTGCTTCACTTAAAAGATCTCCATAGGATAAAAACGCTTCTGTCTCAACCCCATTAAGAAAATGAATGCCCACATCATTTCGACTATTCCCTTGAAGCACCTCGACCAAATTTTTATATCTACTCATAACAGAACTCTCCCCTTATTTGCAAGTAACTATCGCTTAGCATATTTTCTTATTCCGTAATTAGCAATCATGACCTGCTGTATCTGTGATGTTCCCTCAATAATTTCCAGAATCTTGGCTTCACGGAATAACCGTTCTACAGGATACTCATCACAGCAGCCATTACCGCCCAATACTTGAACGGCATCGGAAGCCACCTTGAGGGCCATTTGAGAAGTAAAGTATTTTGCAATATTGGTTTCCATGACAGCCCTGTCGTCACCGGCCAGGCATAATTCCCCTGCTCTGATACAAAGGGCTCGGGACGCATAAACCTGTGTTACCGCATCACCAATGATACCTTGAATTAATTGAAATTTACCTATCTTTTGTCCAAATTGCTCTCGTATACTTGCGTATCTCACCATTTCTTCCAGGGCGGCCTGTCCTATGGAAACCCCGCCCCAGGCTATGCTATAGCGTCCGTAAAACAAGGCTGTATTGGCAACAAAGCTCATACCTGCCCCCAGGCTGCACAAGAGATTTTCTTGTGGAATTTCTACATTATTAAAAATAATCTCTGCCAAATGGGCTGCCCTGCTGCCCAGTAAACCTCTCATTGGTTTAATTTCGATACCAGGCATTGTGTTTTCCACTAAAAAGGCACTTGCTTTCTTTGTATTCGCTTCAACAGCGATCACTAAAAAAATATCTGCTATGGCTCCAAAGGTTATCCATTTTTTTCTTCCGTTAAGAACAAATATATTGTCTTTTTTTTCATATTGGGTTTTGATTGAAGATGCGTTGGTACCTGCATCCGGCTCTGTTAAGGCAAAACAGGCTAGTTTGTTCCCCTTGGCCAGATCGGGCAAAAACCGTTCACGTTGGGTAGGATTGGCAAGTTTTTCTAATGTTTGCCCTACCAACGAAGTATGAACAGTCAATAATGCCCGTGTCGAACAGCAGGCCTTTCCTATGATTTCGGTTAAAGCTCCATAATATAAGGGATCTAGACCTAATCCACCGTATTTCTCAGGTATAGACGCCCCTAACAATCCCCTTGAAGCGATACCATCAATTATTTCCCGGGGAAGCGCTTCATTTTTGTCAAATTCCCCTGCCCTTGGTCTAATTACAGTCTCAGCATATTCTGTTGCTTTGTCCAGAATAGATTGTTGATATGCATCCCTCATATTAATCTCCTTTCAGTTTTTTCATCAAGCAAATCATGGCATCTATAGAGCAAAAGTTTGCTAAAATAATATCTTCATCCCTAACCTCTATATCAAACTCCTTTTCTATGAAATTTAATAATCTCATAGCAAAAATTGAGCTCACAAAACCCTTTTCAAATATATTGTCCGTGTCAAGTAAAGTAACTTCTTCATTTAATAGATTCATATTGTCTTCTATATAATTACGGATACGTAAACGAGCATTATCTTCATTTTTCATCATCCTATCTCCCATCATATTAAATACTGGTAGCTAATTTAATATAGGTCGGGTAATCCTGAACCATTGTAAGATCGTTTTCAAATAAAATCATATCGCCTGTCCGCTCTTTTTCTTTAAAATTGGCAAATTTGTAAGTCATAAGCATTTGTCTGTTTCGTTCGGTTCTTCTAAAATCCGCCAGTAGCGCCTTTCCTGAAGCCTTAGCTTCCTTCATCAGAAATGATAGAAGTACAGTTCCTACCCCCCGAGATACAACACGACAGGACATCAGTAAAAGGCGGATTATCCAGGCTTGCTCTTTTATTTCAACCAGCACCAGCCCAATTTTTCCATAGGACCCATACTTGTCAGTCAGTTCACAAACCAACAGATGGTGCTGAGGAGAATTCAACAGTGCCCTCAGCTCCTCATAGCTGTATTGAATGCCCGTTGAATTAAGCTGGTTGGTACGAACCGTCAGCTCCTGAGCCCGAAGTAAATCCCCTTCGCTGGCCTTACAGATGCAGAACTTCATCCCTAGGCTGGCTAAGAAATCTACAGGGGTCCCCTGATAAGCCTCTTCATCACTTTTACGCATCTGCTCCTCTAGGTACATAAGTCGGCGTCTGCTGCTGTCTTCAGTAATAATCCTGGGATTCAGTCGTGGATTTGAAGTTAGCTCCCTGTAGTCAGCAGCATCAAAAACAGTGACCTCCGGATGGGCAGCTTTTACCTCGTCACGTTCAAAGGCCTGATCATCTATAAAAAGAATGGTATCCATGCCTATATTAATACTTTTCTGAATGTTTTGTATTGATGCTGACTTAGCATTCCATCCAATCTGAGGATATAGAAAATACTGGGCCAGCCCAAAATTGACCAGGTACTCCATCGTTTCTTTATGGTTATTTTTACTGGCTATGGATAATAGGATACCTCTTGAATCTAAGGTTTTTAAGATTTCCTTGATACCAGGCCTCAGACAAATCCTATCCCCCTCAAGCAGCACACCCTCCCACAAAGTATTGTCTAGATCCCAAACCACACATTTTATATCCTTCAAACCATTTCCTCCTTAACAGTAGGAATAAAATCCTTGTCCACTTTTACGTCCCATCAGTCCAGCATCCACCATCTTTCTCAAAAGGGGACAGCAGCGAAACTTAGGGTCCTGATAACTCTGATAGAGCACATCAAGGGATCGTACAACCGTATCAAGACCAATCAGATCAGCTGTTTCCAAGGGGCCCATCTTATGGGCATAGCCCAGCTTAAAAATTAAATCAATTTGTTCTGGTTCAGCCACTTGATCCTGTACTAAAAATGCGGCTTCATTCATAAATAAATGGGACAGCCTATTTGATACAAACCCAGGAAAATCCTTTACATGAATGGCGGTCTTGCCAAGGCTCTTTACAAGCCCTTTAGCGGCCTGTACAACCTCATCGGATGTTTGCAATCCTTCAATGGTTTCGGCGGCCTCCTTCAAGGGCACAGGATTCATAAAATGAATTCCAATCACCCTTTCGGGCCGAGGCATAAGGGCTGCAATCTTGGTGATAGATATGCAACTGGTATTGACAGCAAACATTGCATCAGGTGAGCATACCTGGCTCAATTCGTCGTATAATTTACGCTTGATTTCCCAATCCTCTGTGGCATTTTCAATCACCCAGGAAGCCTTTTCAAAGCCATCATAACTATCAGTAAATAGGATACGAGAAAGAATATCCTTAACATCCCAATTATTAAGTTCCTGAGAGAGCATTTTATAGTTTCTAATGTTATGTCGAATCGTACGAGGAGCCTCTTCCAGCACCTTTGGATCAATATCTTTTAAAATAACCTTATATCCATTGGCCGCAGCCGTTGCTGCTACGTCTACCCCCATAACACCAGCCCCGATCACTGCAATCTCACCTATCATACAATTCCTCCTTAGTATTAAATAACAATTATCTACTGTCTTATTTTCTATTTAAGACTGAAATCGCCCAACCATATCCGATTATGCACCAAATGGTCAGGTTGACATAGTTATAGGGAGTTGCCGTGAAGGTTGTAGAAGCCATCGAAGCACGCATTACTTGAGACATCGAATGTATGGGTAAAATCTGATGTAGCATTTGAAGCCATACGGGAAGACGTTCCATCGGAAAATTAATAGGAGAAAACATGAGCGCTCCAAAGGCCAGCACCTGGGAAAGGGCCATTGCTCCAGTAACAGGCAAAGCGTAAGAGTATCCATATCCAATACCGATACAGGTTAATGCAGTTAGAAGGATAGCCGGCGCTACAGTCCATGAAATAGCGTATCCTGGTCTAAAAATAAAATGGGCACAAATTGTTGATACAACAATTCCTGGAAAGGTTGCCATAAACCACATAAGGGTATCTGATACGACAATTGCTGCTCGCTTTACAGGCCATGTTCTAATAAATTCCACATAGCCCTCTGCCTTAGCAGTAATCGTTTGATTTGGTAAAATTACAAGCCCAATCATAATCAGAACAATGGTGGGCGCTCCTGTTGCCAAATAAAGCAGTGTTCCAGACTCGGGACTGGAAAATAGATAGGAGAAGCCAATGACAATCCCTAAGGATATCATGATTTGAATTACGGAAAAAAACATCAGATTTCCATAATTTCTGAGAAACTGCATTGAAAATACATACTTAACCTGTTTAACAAAACTCATATTGATTCTCCCCCTTTGCCTTCTGTCAGTTCAACATATATATCTTCAAGACTGGTTGGTGATAAGGAATAGTCTATTATTTTACCCTTCTCAACCTGATCTTTAGCCCAATCGATAGATTCCAGCGCCGAGGCCTGCTCCATAGATAATGACATGCGTCCGTTATTAAGATATTCTGAAAGGGCCCATTCTGGAATTTCAATGTTTGCTGAATCTGTTGCTAGACTGACTTCAATTCTTAAGCGATTACTGATGGACTGTTTTATTTCAGAAGGGGTACCTTGAATCAAGAACTTGCCTTTATGTAGAATGGCTACTCTGTCCACTGCCTTCTCTGCCTCAAGTACATTGTGCGTTACCAAAATAACAGAGGTTCCTTCCTCAGTCAATTTTCGTATTTCATTCCAAAGATAACGGCGTCGAACAGGATCTACATCATTTGTAGGCTCATCAAGTATCACTACCTTGCCTGGGGTAACCACAGCCATGCAAAAAGCAGTTAGACGACGTACGCCTCCTGACAAATTAGTCCCTAATGTATTGGCCCAGCTCCCGATATCTAAGGCATCGAAAAGTTTTTCCATACGTTTTATTACGTGATCTTTTTTTCCGCCCCTCATCATCCCCATAATAGAAACTGCTTGAGTGGGTGTTAATTCACCAAAGGGTAATTGAGACTGAGGCTGTACCGAGCAAATAAAGCGTGCCCGTTCCGGTGATTGAATTACAGATTGGCCCAGCACATCTATATCACCCCTTGTGGGCTTTGTTAACCCAAGAATCTGATTAACCAGGGTTGTTTTCCCTGCACCATTATGGCCCAAAAGACCTAAAATTTCACCTTCCTTTACATGTAAATCTAAATTATCGTTTGCAACAACTTCTGACTTCCCTGGTCCATCATAGACCTTGGTCACCCCTTGCACATTGATAACCATAATTTCCCTCCCATTTTTTTTATTTTTAATAAATTTTTCAATTGAAGCTTATTCCTTACACAATAAAGTAATTGGAAGTAAGCTAAGCCAAATATCCAATTACAGGATTAAACACTATGTATTTTTTTATATAATCACCTCCTGTATTTATTAGTATATGCGTATAAAATATATAGTCCGATTGCAATGAGAATAGGACCATTCTAGGTAGCATAATTAGACTTAAATTTGATTTTGGGTTTAGCATAGAATTATCAACTCTGTTGGTACGACATTATCTTAGAGGATCAGAGTCCGATTCTATAGGGAAGCTAAAAGACATCATAATTTCAAAAGTCTATGATGTATTCTAAGAGCCTGTAATAAATAATGTACATCTATTTCTTACAAAAATCTCACGGAAAAATTGGAAAACAACTTAATGAAAATATCTAGGGTTGCATAAGATTTCATATCAAGTTTAATCATAGACATCTAGTCATTTTCAGAAAAAAATTTTACCTTTATGACAAGAGAATCTTTAGTTTATAGAATAGCGGCTCAGTTTTGAAAGATATGATTATCCTTATTTACTTGGGCATATACTAACTCATTAGGCTTTTATCTCCAAAGATAAATATATGAATACGCACTGTTAATGATATCTTTTCTTGATATGAAAATTATTGATTTGACAGATTTGAAATTTTTTTAGAAGTGTTTAGTGGTAGAAGTGCTAGATTTGAATTTGATCTATAGATAGAAATTAATAAGTGGGTTCGTTAATTAGACTATTACCTATGATTTTGATATGGTGAAGGGTTAACTCACAGAATTTTATCAAAATCAAAGGCCAGGCTGCAGAATAAGGCCGAAAACGTTTACACATAATTTTTTAACATTTTTTTATTCTTAGTACCCAACTCCTTTTATTTATTTTTAAAAATTCTCTTTTATTAGTATTGTATATTTAAGGTTACTGTAAATAATTTTAACTAATTAGGCATTATTTGTCAACGTTTTTTTAGTGTATACATAGTTAAATTGTCAATTTTTTTAACCTCTTTTATTTAATTTGTTTATTTTTACTAAAGTTTATCGCTAAGATAAACCAAAGATCAATGGAGTCCTCTTTAGAAAAATCCAACTGAAGGGGATTTGAACCACCAATTACAGCTATCTGACTGTATAACTGAAAATAGACCTCGATAGAAGTGCATAAATAAGAAGCAATAGCTCAGGGGGATATTCACAAAATCCTTAGGCTTTTGGAAAATATGAAAAGTAATATTGATATTCTAAAGTAATCGTGTTACGATAGCATTGAACTAAAATTACCAAAAAATAGGAGGCCAAGCTATGAAAAAGTTGATCACATGGTTACTTGCGATTTCTTTAACATTTACAATTGGATGTGCTTCAAACAGGGTTAGTAACGATGGAAACAATACAGAAGCGAACTTAAGTAATACATATGAAGGCAAAGGTATGGGGTATGGCGGTGAAATTAAGCTGGAGTTAATCATGGAAGGAGATGAAATGATTGATATCAAAATCATATCAGATGCAGAAACCAGTCCAGTAATGACAAGGGCATTCCCAGTTATAAAGGAGAGAATTCTCGATGGGCAAAGCCCTTTAGTAGACAGTGTCAGTGGAGCCACATACACTTCTTTTGGCATTAAGACTGCTGTTGCTGAAGCTGCTAAAGGATATGGGCAAGACTTTGGAAAAATCACTTTTGACACCCAAGGACCCCAAAGTGAACGTAGAGATTTAGAGGCTGTAAAAACTGAACTACTCGTAGTAGGTGGAGGTCCTGCTGGGCTTGCGGCGGCAATAAGTGCAAAAGAATCGGGAATAGATAATATCATACTGATTGAAAAGTTAGATATTTTAAGTGGTAATGGCAAGTTTGATATGAACTTTTTTGATCTGATTAATTCCAAAGCTCAAAAGGAAAATGAAATTAACATTACAGTAGCGGATTTTATTAAAGGAAAAGAATCAGTAGCAGATTCCAATAGGCGAGTAGAAGTATGGGCCCAAGGTGCAAGTGAGTTAGACGAATGGTTAAGAAGCTTTGGTGTTAATTTAAATTATAACTATGGAGAAACGAATCATATGGCTGAGAATGATGCTTATGCCGGAGAGCATATTCAAGATGGCATGGAGAGAAGGATTAAAGAGCTTAATATAGACGTTAGAACAGGCACAAAAGGACTGGATTTAATTTTTGACGGCGATAAGGTTATTGGTGTCAAAGTTCAGCATAAAAATGATTATTATGATATCTTTGCAGATGCCGTGATCCTGGCAACCGGAGGATTCTCAGCTAATAAAGACCTATTAGCAAAGCATGCACCCGGAGCTGAAATAGTTGAAACTTCAAACCAGATGGGGGCTACAGGGGACTTTATTCCAGTGTTTGAAAAAAATAATCTTCAATTAGAAAATATGGACACACTTTCTGTATTTAAGATGATTATGAAAAGGAACAGAGAGCTTACGGGAGCAGGAGATGGATTTATTTTCGTAAATGAAGATGGAGAGAGATTTGTTGACGAAACATCAGGCGGACTTACATTAGCACATACAATATTAGCGCAGCCTAATGGAAAAGTTTTCTATATCTATGACCAAAGACTTTATGAATCTTTTTATAGGCTAAAGAAGCATAATAAATTAGGCTATCATCAAAAAGCCGATACTATTGAGGAATTGGCTGAAAAACTTGGGATTAACAGTGAAAACCTGATTAAATCGGTAGCTACATATAATCAAGCTGTCATTGGTGAAATAGAAGATCCTTTCAGAGAAAAACCTTTTACTGAGAAGTTTAAAGAAAATGGACCCTATTATGGCGTTCAGGTAGAATCTGCTATTCATATGACAAAGGGAGGCGTTTTAGCCAACGAAAAAGCTGAAGTATTGAATACTGACAAAGAAGCAGTAGAAGGATTATATGCTGCAGGAGAAGTTACAGCTACAAGTGGTGCATATAGTGGCGCTGTCGTATTTGGTAGAATAGCAGGCAGGGAAGCAGCTGAATTTATAAAAAATAAGAATTAAATACTGTTCATCAATATGGCAAAAGGGCGGGTGCAGGTATTTCAACACTGCACTCGCCCTTTAATTTCTAGCTATTGGGAATATATTTCTGTGAACTTTTCAGCGGCAAGACGTAAAGCTAGCGGACCAAAGCTGTTCATTTTTTCATCAAAATAGTAAATCCGTCCATTTTGAACTGCATCAAGCGACTGCCACACAGACGAAGATTCCATGCTGTCGACAAACGCCTTGGCAATGTCATAATTGTGCTGAAATACGATGTAGTAAGGGTTCATTTCTGCCACTGCCTCCAGTGATACGGTTTCAGCCGCATCGGTAAAGCCCGTTGGCTTCGTAAGGCCGAAGATTTCGTAATATTGGGCAGTACCCTGGGCAATAAAGCCTTTTCCATCCGTGCGGAAAAGTGCAAAAGTACGGTCAGCATCCGACGCCAAAGCTTCTTTTGTATCAGCAATGATATTCTCTATCTCGGCGATGATGGTTTGGGCCTCTGCCTCCTTACCCAGCAACTGGGCGCAAAGCATCAACTGGTCTTGCCAGGGATCATTAAAATTAATTTGAATTACAGGTGCAATCTCGACTAGCTGGTCGTATATATCTATTCCAGCAGGGTTATGGAAGGTCACGATTACATCAGGCTCAGAGGCCAGTACCGCTTCCAAGCTGACATTTTTGGAGCTTCCCAGAATCATCATATCTGTGTTCTCTAAATATGGCCCTAACATTTCAGACTCCTCCAGCGATTCCATCTGACCCAGTACATTTCCTATGGCCGACGCTGTGGGAGGTGAATCAAGCAGCAGGAAATACTCCATATAGATAGTGTGGAGGAGCGTGACACGCTCCGGCTGTCTCTCCAAAACAACCTCATACCCCGCCGCATCTGTAATCGTTCGCGGCCACAGGGCTTTATCCGGCTCGCTTGTTTCAGTTGAAGCAGGTGCACTTGTATTATTATTTTCCGCGGGTGTTCCGGCACAGCCCGCCAGCAACCCTGTTAAAAGTACAAGCGAGACAATCAGTCCCATCAATTTTTTCATTTTACATTCCTCCAATAAGATAGTTGTTAGTATAATCTAACTCATCTTAAGTTAGTGTAGCAAAACTTCCATTATATTGGAATGGAATATTCCTGAATTGCTTATGGATTATTCCTGGACGCTTTCCTAACCTGCTGGGGGAATGCCATACCGCTTATCTCATCTGATGCTCTACAAATCGGAATTTTTCGGACTCAGATTAATGCTCATAATCTTATCTAAAAACTATAAATTAACCTCTTTTACTAATTTCATCTATTATTAACGATTTTGAAATAGACATCGCTTTTATTATGTTCTTAAAGCGAGTGTGATGAGCGGTACCCCCCTGAAATTTCAGCTGTGCTTTTTCACATTTACTGATAACTGAAGATACGGGACGTAGCGCTTCTATCAATTCTTCCTTTGTATATTTGTCTGAAACATTTTTATCTGTTATTAATGATTCTGAAATATACATTGCTTTTATCCTGTTCTTCAGGAGGGTGTGATGAGCAGTACCCTCCTGAAATTTCAGCTGCATTTTCTCGCATTTCGTGATAGTTGAAGTTACAACTCCCAGCGCCTCTGCCAATTCTTCTCTTTTATATTTATCCATGGCATTTCACCTCAAATACATATTTATCTAGCTTGTATTATAATACAATTGTTCTTTGCTTCATATTCTTATTTTAAAAGGGATAACATCTTCCCCATTAGAGGATTTCTATATACCCTTCTGTTCCATGTACGCGAATTCGCTGCCCATCTTTTATCAGTTTGGTAGCATTTTCTACTCCCACAACTGCTGGTAAGCCATATTCCCGGGCAATAACTGCTCCATGGGTCATCAGTCCACCGACTTCGGTAACCAGACCTTTTATGGAGACAAACAATGGTGTCCAGCTTGGGTCGGTAAAGACGGTGACTAATATATCTCCATTTTCTAAATTTGCATCTTCCATGTTTAAAATAACGCGCGCTCTTCCCTCTATAACTCCTGATGAAACAGGTAGACCTGCAATGGCACCCACTGGCAGATTTTCTCGTTTGTACTCGCCTACAATGATTTCACCATCCGAGGTGATAACACGTGGAGGAGTTAGTTTTTTAAATAATTTGTACTCTTTTTTTCGCTTGCAGATGATATCAAAATCCAGTTTATTTGTGGCTATGACTTCGTGAAGTTCTTCAAACGTGAGGTAATATATATCTTCTTTCTCATGAATAACATTTATCTGTAGGAGTCGTTCGGCTTCCTTCAGTAAAGCCTGCTTATAAACAAAGTAGCGGCTAACCATGCTGTATTTTGGATATTCACGATAGCCAATGTAATTTCGAATTAGGTCAATCATTCTCTTTGTTTCTTTGGCTTTTGCTTCACCATCCGGCAACTTATTCAATCTCTCTAATAACTCTTTTTCTTTTTCCAAAGCTTCCTGTCGCCCTTGTTCAAATTTCTGATTACCGGCATTAGGCTTAAAATTTTTGATGTTATTTATAATCATGGGAACAAGTGTAATTGGTTTTTCACTCCAACGAGTTCTAGTAATATCGATTTCTCCGCTACATCGCATTCCGTATTTGTTAAGATAAGCATAGATAGCGTCTAGGACTTTTTGTCCACCATCAAGCTTAACTAGTTCATCTAAAAAATTATCATCTTTTACATTCTGTAAATAATCAATTACTTCCGGGTACGGTCGGATCACATCTGCCACATCCATTAACGCCAGACCCATTTCTGAAGTAATATTGTTTGGTACAGATTGAGAAAGTATGTCTGCTATATTCTTTTCACCCAACCATTCGTTTATTTTTTCATTGATCCAAAGTGAAGCATTTATGGCAGACATAAATACAGCTGTACTTTGTGGGTCAAATAAGATTTTCTTTAACTCCTGAATATCTTCTAGTATAAAATCAATTAAATTCGTTCCTGATTTCCCTTGAATGTTTTGTTTCAACGCTTCTATTGATACTTGACTTTTTTTAATCAGATCAGAAACGATTGACGGGCTGGTCCCAAACTTCTCTTGCTGCTGATCCAAGGGTCCTGGATTGTTTTCCATTTGTGCTTGAGGTTCTGCAGGCGGCTTAACTTTATCGCTATTACCAGAGCTCTGCTCTTTCTGATCATTTGGTACACATTTTATAAAATCTCGCGCTATTATGGTCATAATTGCGTCTTGTGTAAGGGGTTCCAGTTGTTTCATATTATTTAATAGCATTTTTCTTCCGTCCGGTGAAGCCAGCATTTGTGACACATCAACAAACAACCTTCCACCAGCCTTAAACCATTTACCATAAGAAATTAACTCCATTAAAGACATTCCCAGTGGTTTCAAGGGGTCAGTCATCATTTGTTGATGGCCAACAGATAAATAGACGTGGTTTTCTTTATCATTTGCTTCAGGGATGGGGTATAAAGTTGTAATTGGCCGACTCTGGACAATATAAAATGTAGTGTCAGCCAAACACCATTCGATGTCCTGGGGGCAGCCGAAATGTTCTTCGATCTTTCTGCCCATGGCCTCAAGCTGCAGAATCTGCTCATCCGTCAGTGCCTGCCTATTCTGTAACTCAGGTTCAACCGCCTGTTCCTTCGTTCCGCCATCTTTTAAGGCACCAATAGCCAACTTCTTGGTGGATATCTTCTTATCAATTACCTTGCCGTTACGTACTTTATAGTTATCCCCATTCACCAAGCCAGAGATCAAAGCCTCACCGAGTCCGAAACTGGCATCAATAGATGACACCTTCCTACTGGAAGTAACAGGATCAGCAGTGAACAAAATCCCTGCCGCCTGGGGAAAGACCATATTCTGAACGACCACAGACAGCTGGACTTTACGGTGGTCGAAGCCCTTTTGAATACGGTAGGTTACTGCCCTCTCGGTAAACAGCGATGCCCAGCATTTGCTGATATGCTTCAGGATCGCCTCTCTTCCAATAATGTTCAAATACGTATCCTGCTGGCCGGCGAAGGAAGCCGTCGGTAAATCCTCTGCCGTTGCGCTGGATCGTATTGCATAGGCATTTTTTTCTCCCAGCCTGGCGAGAAATTGAATGATCTGTTCATTAATGTCTTTAGGAATGGCTATTCCTTCAATGACCCTGCGAATCTCACGGCTAAGTTCACCGATTTTATCCCGATCTTTCACCATAAGACAGGATAACTGATCAAGTAATTCGTTAATTGACGATGTTTCCCCAATGATTTTTTTAAAGGCTTCAGTAGAAATACAAAAGCCATCTGGTACGCGTATTCCTTCAATCTTGGAAAGTTCCCCCAGATTGGCACCTTTCCCCCCGACAACCATGGGTTTAGTTTTGTCAATATCATGAAAACCAAGCACATAGGAACTCATATGATTACCTCCTTTGGTAATTCCTTCTGTGATAATTTTGATTTCATCCTACAGGCTAAAACCATTTTAATCCATAAATCGCTTAAAGCGCTATTTCATTATAGCACTGGCAAATGAAAACAAATAGTCTGGTTTTACATATTTTTACATGGTATAATTAAAGTGGGGATAATCTATTTTTCACTGATTCTATGATGGTATGTTTACTCCTCTATGATCCCTTCTCCTGGTTTCGTCGACTGTGCCACAATCCCTTCCTTGTAAAATTCCCTGGATATGAAAATACCTAGAGACAGCAAAATAATGAATACAGCACATACAATAACCATGGTCTGTATTCTAATAACATCGGCCAGCGGTCCGAAGATAGCCATGCCCAGTGGCATAAAGCCTGTGAACATGACATTGACTAGACTAAAAACCCTTCCAAGCATAGATGGATCGGTTTTTTCCTGAACCAATGTAAAAACTGCTGACTGAGCAGCTGGAATGGTCATGCCGATGAAGAACATTAGTATAGCAAAAATCCAAAATACATTTGTAAAGCCAACCGCAAAAGAAGCAATACCATAAAGCATTGTTCCCAGGAAAAATGTCTTATTGCGGTTTTTGAATCCGCCTGTTACGCCAAGCAGAAGTCCTCCGACTAAAGCCCCTGCAAATCCCACTGTCTCGTTAATTGTAAGAAACATTACATTGTTACCGAATGTTCGTTCAATCATGAGCACCGTCAGAAAGCCGGAAGGTACGCACAGAAAAATGTAGGCCCCATATGTAGTCAGTATACGTTTAAGAAATTTATGATTCCATGTGTATTGAAGTCCTTCCTTTATTTCTGTAAATACTGACGAGGACTCTGCTCTTTCAACCCGCTGATGTCTTGGTATTTTTATCAAAGCCAATATGCTGATGCCTATAATTGCAGTAGCAACGTCTATGAACATTATGTTGTAGATTGGGCCAACAGCCATGATTGCTCCGGCAGCAATAGGAGAAATAAACTGAACAAAGGATTGAATGCTTCCATTAATACCATTTACTCGCATAAGCTCATCTTCAGAAACTATCTGCGGAATCATAGCGTTCACTGTAGGTGTATGAATACCACTGCCAAGGGAACGGATGGTAGAGACAATGATAATTGCAGGCAGAGCTTCTTTCCCCATATTCCCAGACTTCATAAATAAAGCAAGTAGTAGGGTTGACGCAGCAATAACTGTATCAGCTATTACGATGATTCGTTTTCTATTGTAACGATCCGCCCATACCCCTGCAAATAATGACATGATCATTTGAGGCAGGAATGCTGCCATCGTCAGGATTGTAACCCAGATTCCCGATGATGTTTCCAGCGTTACATACCAGATAATTGCCATCTGTACAATTTGGGAGCCGAAAAGGGAGATACCCTGGCCAATCAAGAATACTATCGCCTTTCGCCACCATTTAGAATCTTGTTTATTATTCATGCTATTCCTCCTTATTTTTTAATAAAGGGTGCCCTTAAAGAGTATACCATCAGTTTTTTAACTGGTGGTATACTGGAAAGATGCGTTTTTTATATTTTCAACTGGAATAGGTACGGATGCTATATTTTAGCTGATCACCAGATAATATGCTGGTAATTTCTCCATGATAGGTTAGTGTAAGTTTATGCATGGCCCTTGTACATGCAATATATAGCAAGCTTTTGTCATATTCCGATCGATAAATATCTGAGTTTACGGAAGGAATAATGACTTCATCAAACTCAAGCCCCTTAGCCATATATATAGTGGTAATGGTAATTCCGTTTTCAAATTTTGAGCTATTAGAGTCTAAAAGACCAATTTCATGTTTCTTTGTCAATTCCCTATAAAATTCTTCTGCCTGACAGCTTGATCTACAGATAATCCCAATCGTTGAAAAGCTGCTTTTTTTAGATTCCTCAAGTATGCTATTTATCACAGATAATTCAGAAATCCCGTCATCACATTTGATAATTTCTGGTTCATTTCCATGCCGTTCTATAGGCTCAATATTGTGATTTTGTATTTTCTGAGAAAATTTGATGATTTCATAAGTGGAACGGTAGCTTTTCGTCAGCGTGACACATTCTGTATTTTGGTAAAGCTTAACAAAGGCTTCCCATGAAATGGTGTTATAAGGATTGACTGACTGACCGAAATCGCCCAAAATAGTTTTTCTACAGCAAAACAGCTTTTTGATGATGGAATACTGCACCGGGGTGTAATCCTGCATCTCATCAATTACCACATGCTTAATATCATCATATCCTTTTATCCCTTCAAAATATATTTTACAATAGAGATATGGGTATACATCCGACGCTTCTAATTTATTGTTGCCTTTCAATACAAATAGATCAGGCCGTTTGATGTATTCAAAGAAACCGATATAGAATTTCAAAGTAGTGTCAACCTTTAGCATAGAAACAAGCTTTTTGAGAACTTCCTTTTTTCCGGGAAGCTTTTGCTCCGCCCCGCCTTCCAATTTTATTTTTTCAATAATATTTGCAGAAATTTCTTCCATCCTTTGAAGCATAGGCCTTGCTTTTAGTTCTTGATATCTCGTTTGTATAAAATCCTTTGGTATGGTAATTTTGCCAAAAGAACAATCCCAGGGACAGAAACAATTTTTATCGGCATACTCAAAATACTCATCTAAAAGGGGTAAAAGCTCCAATGAAGACTTGAATCTAATCCTTTCCACAAGCCTTTGGTCATTTTTTTTAAGGATTGTTTCAATCTGTTCGGCAAATATCTCAAAATCCAAGGAATTATTCAACAATTCTGTTGCAATATCCTCAAAACTGGTTTCTGTCACAGGCTCTTCACCCAGTTCTGGCAGTACATTTGAAATATAGTCAGCAAATACCTTGTTAGGAGAGATAATCATGATATTCTGAGCAGTCAATCTGTCTTTATACTTGTACAAAAAGTAAGCTACCCGGTGGAGGGCAATAGATGTCTTCCCTGATCCAGCTACTCCCTGAATTACTAAGACTTCCGCATTTTCGTTTCGGATAATTTGATTCTGCTCTTTTTGAATTGTCGCAACAATATGCTTCATTTTTTGATCTGAGGTATGGCTCAATTCTTTTTGAAGTACCTCGTCGTTTATACTGATTGAGCTTTCAAGGGCATACTCCATGGTGCTATTCTTAATCTTAAACTGCCTTTTCAGGGTTATTTCACCTTCAATCATTCCCACAGGAGCTTTATAAAACGCAGGTCCAAGCTCAAAATCGTAGTACATACCGGCTATCGGTGATCGCCAATCGTATATCAGCATATTACCTTTTTGGTCAATATAAGAAAACCGTCCGATATAGAGTGGCTCTGCTTCATCCTCATCATCACCTCTGAAATCAATTCTGGCAAAATAGGGTGAATCAATTAGCTTTTCAATAATTTCCCGTCGTCTAACAGTGAATTCACCTGAATTGACAATTTGGGAAACCGACCTTTCATTTGAAAAGACTTCCATTGCATCCATCCCACTTCTGTTCTCCCAAAGATACTTCATTGATTTCTTAAACTCATCTTCATATCTTGAGACCGATTCATTTAATTCCTTTAAAGAGCTTTTCAATTTTTCCGTAACCATATTCAGGTGCTTTATTTCATAAGATAACAGAATCGTCATTGTCTTTCCTCCTAATTTTTTTATAATGAGAAACATGCTGAGGGAGTTTCCAGACTTGGCATGCAGTATAAAATGGATATGTTTGCACAAAAAGTATACCACTAGCATTTCAGCTGGTGGTATACTGGAGGGTTTGTTTTTTCTGTTCATTTTTTACTTTTCTTCCTGGAATCAAGCAGTTCCAGCATTTCCATTGCATCTTTTTCAGCCATGCTCAATGCCGTAATGTATCGGTCGGCAGCGCAAACAATATCTTCCTCATCACTTGGTGTATCAATAAGCTCTCGTATATTCACTGCACCATGGTCCAGGCGATTCAACATGCGTAGAATCGACATCATGGAATAATGGGCATTCCTTAGGGTATGGATGATTTTCAGCCGATTCATCTCTTTTAAACCATATTTTCTGTGTCCTTTGGAATTCCGCGGTACCTGGATTAAGCCATTTCTCTCCCAATCACGTAAAACGTCTCTCGTAATGCCGAGAATTTGGGCAACTTCAAGCCTTCCATTGTATACAGTAGCTTCATCTGGTTTTCCGCTGTCCTTAATAATGTCAAGGGTGATACAGATTGCTTCCTCAGCTCTGGCTTTTTCTTCCTGCAGATGCTCCAAATATTTCAGCGTGCTTTGATATGCCCTATCAATATCATCCGCAGCCGCAGTCTTTACGATTTCATAGACTTCCTGTCTGAGCCTGTCACTTATAATCTCCGCGCGGAAGGCAGTCCGCAGCAGCCTGAGCTGTTCAAGATGTCTATCATTGAAAATACGATACCCGCTTTCTGTTCTTGGTATCGTAGGAAGCAATTTCATCTCTTCATAAAATCGTATGGTGTTGGGATGTACTCCAATCAGCTTTGCTATCTGAGCTGTTTTATAGGTTTTCAAAGAAGCGTCTCCTTTCCTTATCAGAAATGTCAGGATTTATTCGTAAATTCCAATTATTTCATGTTATTTGGATTTTGAAACAACTTTTCTTTTAATTAGCTATCTGTTACGTTATTTTTAAAAACCCAAAAGAATTATATTAAAAGCTACGGGGTTACATGTTTAATTCTAATATTTCTATTCATGCGTGCTCCTTTTCCAATAATATATAGCAAGTTGAGTCCGATCTCTTACTTTTAATTTTTCCAATATAATCGATAAAGCATTACGAACCGTTCCCTCTGTAATAAAAAGTTGATGTGCAATCTCACGATTTGATAGTCCTTGGGCTACCAATTCTAAAATGTCCTTTTCTCGAGGAGTTAGTTGATCATATTCTATCTTTTGATTTTGGGTCAATTGCTCTAACACTTCTGAATCCAGTACTGTCGTGCCAGACCCTAAAGCACGTATTCGTTGTGCCATATTTTTGACTTTGGTTGATTTTATCAAATAGCCTTCTGCCCCCGCTAATATGGCAAGACGAATATTCCGTTCATCTTTAAATGTGGTTAACATCATCACCCTAATTTCTGGCCATTTTTCCTTAATCCTTCTAGTTGCTACTATTCCATCCAATATAGGCATCTGTATGTCCATCAGGACCACATCAGGCAATGATTTTCCACAAACTGCTATGGCTTCTTCTCCATTATACGCTATACCGATTACCTCTATATCATCTTCTCGTGAAAGAAGGACCTGTAGGCTTTTACATACTAAAGGATCATCGTCTACAATTATAATTTTCATATGTTGACTTCCTCCTTCTTCATTGGTAATACACAGATTAGATGAAAACCCTTATCTGTAGAATCAGTAGATATATTCCCACCTACTGCCTGGGCCCGTTGCCTAAGGTTCCTTATTCCAATTCCTACACTATCATTTTTACTTCCTGCTCCATTATCTACTACACTCAATCTTACAATATGAGGATTGATATCCATCGTTACTACTGCTTTTGTAGCCTGTGAATGACGTGATACATTGGTTAAAGCCTCTTTTAAACAAGGCTCAAGAATACTCCATAAATGTACAGGCACAGTTGATGAGTCTCCAAAAATAGTAAATTCTACTTTTAAATTACGATATCCATTGCATATATCTTTCAATCTATTCATTCCCATTACCTCTAACGGTTTCATATTATGAACCGTCTCTCTTAATTGAACAGCACTATTACTAAGTCGTTCTTTTGACTGTTGGAACATATCACCTGCTAAAGGATCAGCTTCTTTCCATAACTGTTCAAATGCTTGTAATGCCAAAAGTGCAGCTGTTAGCTCATGTCCTACATTATCGTGTAACTCCTGAGCAATCCGATTACGCTCTCTTAACTCTGCTATCCGAGCAACTTGAGAATTTGCAACCAGTAGTTCACCTTTAATCGCTTCTAATTGATATCTGTCGTATCTTTGTTTATCCAGGTCTTTCCTATATTTACTTGTATCAATAGACCAACCAGTAAGAACTTTTCCTATAAAGCTAGCCAGTATAAAAGTGATAATTAAGGGAAAGGAAAGTATATTCAATATGGTGATATAGATGAGACTAGGTAAGAACATCCATGCTTTCCCTATAATCATAGCTTCAAACAAAGGCATATTAAGACCAAATGATGCCTCTTTCCAAAGTGGAATAGCTATCATACAGGCTGCTTGATCTATAAGTATCATCCAGTTGGGAATATTAAACCGCCAACGGATTAATGCCATTATCATCAAAAACAACAGAAGGACTACTCCCACCTCATTACCATTTCCCCGAATCCAGAGATTTAAAAGTAGGAATACTCCTATTGTGCGTGCTACTATTATACTATTTTCGGGAGTCCATATTTCAAGTTTGCGTTGCATATTTGCACCCTCTTAATGTTTCTTGATAAAGTAATTATATCATCTACGATGATGAACACAATTCAAATCAAATAATATCTCTTTTGCTACCAAATAATAAGAATAATATAGTAAGCATAATCAGCATCACTAAGGGAAGCACAATATCACCTAGAGAACCACCGAAAGCAACTCGTTTAATCCCTTCGGAATACCAATAGGTAGGTAATAGCTTTGCCAGACGCTGTATAAGCACTGGCATAATCTGTACAGGCCAGAAAACTCCACCTAACATACTGATCAATGCTATTATTCCAGTTAATAAAGATACTGCTGCTTCTTTATTTCTAATTATAGAATAAAAGGCTAAAGAAAAACCAATGGCGGACATGGAAAAGAACGTGTAGACTATAAATAATAGCATTGGAGAAACCAAATTTTCGCCATGATATAATGTACCCATTAATACTACTAACAAATTCACCCCCATGAGTAGTACTGAATATGCCAATAAATTCTGCCATAGATACTGAAAATGGGTAATAGGAGCAACACTAACTCTCAAGGTAGTCTTTCTAGTACGATCTTCTAAAATAATTCCAGTAAGCTTTGTGGCAGCAAATAATAATAGTACTCCATAATATTGAAATCCCATAGGTATGGGTGGCCATTTCAAATCTGGTAAAAAAACTAAGACAATTGGTAGGATCAATAGAAATATAATATTTGATGGTTGGCGAAAATATCGCTTGAAAACAAACTTAAATATAGTCATGCTAATTTTCTCCTTCCAATGTATATTGCTAAGGATGCCATAATCACTGCTTCAATTAATAGAATCCCAATATTTAATAAAGCATCTCCCATATTTCCCAATATCACTGCATGGGTTGTTCCTTCTCCTAAAGAAAAAGGATTCACATATGAAGTAATAAAGCCCAAGATTCCTACATCAGGTATAGTAAACCATACTCCCCCTAAGGTTATTGATATCAGCCCGAAGGCTGTACCTGCTCTTTCTGCGGTTTTGTAGTTTTTTATTCCTAGGACACAGTTTAAAAACACCAACTGAGTTAGTATTGAAAGAACAAGTAATGTAAGCATGACGATTCCCATATCTCCCCAGTTAACATCATAAACTAAGTGAGTAAATATAACCATTACCAAACCTTGTAGCATATTAAATATGCTAGTTGATATAATAATTGAAAATGCATGTTCATGGGCTGAATAAGGCAATGAATATAATCTCCATTTCGTTGGCTCTATTAAGTCACTTCTTATAAATTCCATCGTATAAAATCCACCAAAAAACTGAAAGGCTAATACTTGAGTTATCGAGATTAGGTCCATAAACGGTATGCCTGTATCACTATCCACCGCATCTCCTGCTACTAAACCTAGTATAGTTATCAAAACCAGGGGAAGCACTATCAATATCACATGTGCAAGATAACCTCTAAGCATCCTTTTAAACATAAAATAACTGGATCTTAATATCATCTTACTCATCCTCCCCATCTCTTAAGGTCTTTCCAGTCAGGGTTAGAAATACATCCTCTAGATTTGGTTTCTCAGCATTAACTGAACGTACTCCTCCGTAGCCCTTAGCAATAGATATTGCACTATCTAAAACCCCTGAACCGATACTAGCTATGATCACTACTTGTTTTCCTTCTTTAGTCACCTGCTTTACTCCGTCTATCTTACCTAATTTTTCAATGAATTCATCTTCTGGCCTAACTACCTCTAATTTTATCTTCTCTTCATATTGAATCTTTTCCACTAACTCCTCAACTGTACCTGCTATAATGATATGACCTTGATCCATTATAACTACTCTCGATGCAATTGATTGAACCTCTTCTATATAATGTGTGGTATAGATTATTGTGGTTCCTTGATTGTTAAGCTCCTTTACCGTATCAATGATATGCTTACGTGATTGGGGATCAATTCCCACTGTTGGTTCATCCAGAATCAATAGTCTTGGTTTGTGAACAAGGGCACAAGCTATATTAAGTCTCCTTTGCATACCACCTGAAAATTTTGTAGGCAGCTTTTTACTATGTTCTGTCAGCCCTACGGTTTCCAGTGCCTCATCTACCCGTCGTTTTAGTTCCTCACCTTTTAGGCCATAGATTCCACCAAAGAATTCAAGATTTTCTCTAGCTGTCAAATCCCAGAGTATAGTAATATCTTGAGTAACCAATCCAATCTGTTTTTTAATTTCAAGCATATTATCTTTGTACGATTTATCAAATACGCTAATCTTTCCAGAATCTATATTGATTATACCAGATAGGGAATGTATTAATGTTGTTTTACCAGCTCCATTTGGCCCTAAAAGTCCTAGAATTTCACCTTTTGATATCTCAAGATCAACACAATCTAATGCTAAATGTTTTCCATATCTTTTCACTATATTATTCATATGAACGATTAGCATATTATCCCTCCAACTTTATTAGTATCAAAGCTACTTATAGAATAACAAAGGAAAATTTATATTAATAGTTACAAATGTAATGAATTTAGTATATTCCTTTTACCCTTTGTGAGGGATGCCATAAGGTGTTATTTGTATAAGATTTTTGATAGCAGTCTGAATCTGCGGATCTTGCTTTCCCCTAGTCATCATTTTTGCAACATGACTTTTTTGTACATGTAAAATCCTAATAAGTCCGACAAAAACCATCCTACAACAATCGCCCAGCAAACACCCGAAAATCCCCTAATAGGTGCGAATGAATAGGCTAACAATACTCTTAATCCTTGTGACACTATGGTCATCAAGATTGATATTTTAATAGCTCCAAGGCCCCTGAAAAATCCATAAAACATAACGATAAAGCCGAGCAATACGTAAAATACAGAAACGATTCTGAGATAACCAACACCGACAGCTATTACCTCTGTTGCATCTTTATTTACGAAAAGCGTGATTAAGCTTGGGGCAAAAATAAATGCCACAATGCTGATTACCGTCGACAGGATTATGATAATTCTTGAGGTTGCACGAAACCCCTCCCGAATTCTTTTGGTTTCTCCAGCCCCTTCATTCTGCGCAGTATAAGTAGAAAAAGAATTTCCTAGATCTTGCAAAGGGGCATTGGCAACGGAGTCGATTTTGGAGCAAGCTGCAAATGCAGCCATAACAGTTGAGCCAAAGGTATTAACCAGCCCTTGAATAAGCATCATTCCGAAGCTGGAAATTGACTGTTGCAGCGCTGTCAATATGGAAAAAGGAGCGATCTTATTAAAAGCAGACGCACTGAATATTAGGTCTTTCCGCTCGAAATTCAGAAATCCCATTCGCTTTATTGTATAAATACCGCATCCCACAGCGGCGAAAGCTTGGGTAAGGAGCGTGGCAATCGCTGCACCGGCAGTCCCCATGTGAAGCACCACTATAAAAAGCAAGTCTAAAATGAGATTCGATATGCATGAGGCGATTAAAAAGTACAACGGTGTTCTTGAATCTCCAAATGCCCGTAATAGAAAAGCAAATGCGTTATACATACCAACAAAAATAAAACCATAAAAAACATATTTTAAATAGTCCGTCGCATAGCCGACGGTTTCCTTTGGCATTTGATAAAGGGCGATAATCTTCGGTAAAAAGACTGATGTTACAACCGTAATCAACACGCTTATACAAAATAAAAATAGTAAGGCAGTAGAAATCGTTTTTTTCAGTTCATCATACTGCCTACCACCATAGAGTTGGGAAAAAATTGCCGAAGCCCCCATAGCAAGTCCTAGTAAAATAGAAGTGATAAACACAGTTACAGCACTTGAAGAACCAACTGCTGCAAATGCATCCGTGCCTACAAATTTCCCTATTACAATTGCATCAATAATACTATAAAATTGTTGAAGCAAGTCTCCAATAAACAACGGAATGAAAAATTTTAGAATAATCCGCGAAGGATTTCCTTTGGTCATGTCAAGTTCCATTTTATTATTCCCTCCTGGATCTATTATTAGAGGACAAATATGCGATTGCTAAATCACCAGTAATTGGATTAGCGTATATCTCACAATCTATTTCATAAACCTGCTTTATAAGTTCCTTCGTTAGCACTGCTTTTGGATTTCCTGAAGCTATAATTTGTCCGTTTTTAACTACGTAAAGAATATCGCAGTAAACAGATGCCATAGAAAGATCATGCAGCGCTGCAAGAACACCGATATTTAATGATTTGACAGCAGATAAAATCTGAAGCTGGTATTTAATATCCAAATGGTTAGTCGGTTCATCAAGGATTAGAAATTTAGGCTCTTGAGCAATTGCTCTGGCCAATATTACTCGTTGTTTTTCACCGCCAGATAATGTTAAATAGCTTCTGTCTGCATACTCCGTCAAGTTAACTCTTTCTAAGGCATCGGCTACAATTTTATAATCTTCTATATTGTCAGCCTCCATTAAGTGTTTGTGTGGTGTTCTCCCCATCATCACCATCTCCTGGACAGTAAAATCAAAGTTCAATTCATTAAATTGGCCTACCACCCCCATATCTTTTGAGATAGCACGGGCAGATGATTTTAAAACATCCTTGTCCCCTAAAAAGACAATGCCTTTTTGCGGTTTGATAACTTTATAAATACTTTTCAGTAAGGTGGATTTTCCACACCCATTTGGTCCAATGATTCCAACAAACTGTTCATTATCCACGTTAATGCTGATGTCTTTTACAATATCTGCACCGGATAAAGCGACAGATATATGGTCTGCTTTTAAGTTCAATTTATCTCCCTCCAAACCCGTAGCTTTTTTTAATTAGCATATACATAAACACAGGCGCACCAAGAAGTGAAGTAACGATGCCAATTGGCAGTTCTCCATTTGGAATTACTATTCGGGCAAAAACATCTGTCCACATCATAAATAAGGATCCGAAAAGAATCGCTGTAGGGACTAGTCGTTTATGATCTGACCCCACAGCACTTCGTACAATATGAGGAATGATAAGGCCTACAAACCCAATAATTCCGCAGGTGGAAACTAAAACACCTGTTACCACGGAGGAAATCACCATGTACAAACGTCTATAAAAATTCAAATTAACACCCAAGGTGATTGCGGTTTCTTCTCCCATTAGCATAGTGTTCATCACTCTTGATTGGCACAGGAAAAAGACTATTGCTGCAATTACCACCCCAGACACAAGGGGCAAAGTGTCCCATTCTGCTGTTGCCAGACTTCCCATTGTCCAAAAGGATACAGAACGTATACTCTCTGCGTTTTTGGCGAAATAAATGATAAAGTTTGAAGAAGCAGTGCATAGGGCATTAATTACAGTTCCCGCTAACACTAGCTTGACAGAGGATGTTTTTCCTCCCATACTTGAAAGGGCCAAGACAAGTGCTGCTGCACCAAGGGCACCAATAAATGCCCATGATGCAACCCCCAATTCTCCGAGTATTCCTTCAGCCCCAAACCCAAGCATAATTGAGAAGGTTGCTCCTAAGACCCCTCCCGATGAAATTCCTAATATATAGGGGTCGGCCAATGGGTTTTGTACGGAAGCCTGCATTGCTACTCCACAAAGTGACAGCCCTGCCCCTATAATCATTGCCAGCAGAACCCTAGGAAACCGAATTTGCCAAATAATATCCACAAACATATCGTTCACCAACTCACTAGCATTACCCATTTGATACCCAGTCATCTGATGGATCAATATCTTAAGGGATTGTTGAAAGGGTATCGATACTTGTCCAATGGATACTGAGATCACAACCGATACAACGACAGCCGCGAGCAAAATGATAAAGATTATTGAAAATGAAGACTGTTTTTGTAAACTACCTTTAAAAGTTTGCAGGATATTTTTTTGTTCTCCTTTCTGTGTTGAAACCATGGTTATTCCTCCTTGAACAATTCCGGATGAAGAAACTCAGCAACATCCATATACAGATCAGAAAGTCCAAAACTTCCCCGCACAGCAGTTGTATATTCTACAACCTTCACATTTCCAGTCTTAATCGCAGTCGCATTTTTTAATTTTGGATTGAGGAGATATTTGTTGATCAATGCTTCCCCATCTGACTTCTGGAACCCGGTAATAATAATCTTGTCAGGGTTAACCGATAGAATAGATTCCTCCGACATATCTACATATGTTTCCTCTGATACTTTAATATACTCACCGCCTGCACCCTCAATCATTTCGTCTATGAGGCAAAGCGTTGGACCATAGTAATAAGTTGTTTCTCCACTGGTTCCGAGCAGCAAAACTTTAGGCCTTTCTTTAACCTGTTCTGCCTTAGTCTGGATTTCACTGATTTGATTTTTTTGTTTATTCACAAAGGCATTCGTCTTTTCTTCAATATTGAGTGCCTTCCCTAAATTGGCAATGTCATCAAAAAAGCTATCGATAGTACGGCCAATCGTATAATTAATACCAGCTAATACCGGAATCCCTTGTTCATTCCAAAAAGAAATATCTCCAAGACGATCCTTCTGAAATGCAGAAGACATTGAAATAATTAAATCCGGTTTCAGTTCTAAAATAGATTCCTTTGATGGCCACATATCTGTAATGATTGGTAGGCTTTTGATTTGCTCTTCATACTCTGAGAATGATTTGTCCAGATAGGCTAATCCTACTATTTGTTTTTCTTCTCCCAAGCCAATCATCCACTCTGCATAGCCTTGGCCGACGACAACGATACGTTGTGGTTCTTTTTCAATGATCTGCTGCATTTTATTGCCTTTGTCATCATAAATCCATAAGGTCAGCGGGTAATGTCCATCCTGCTGTGAGATGTTTTCCTGATTATTTGAAGCAGAGTCAGATACCATATTGGGGGAGGTGTTCTGTTGAGAACAAGCCGCCAACGCAGTAAAGCAAAAGATGATTGCCAATAGAATAAAGGTTGTTTTTTTAAGCATACATATCTCTCCTGTTTTAAAATTAGTTAGTTTTGACTAACCCTTAGTATATTGTACAGCATAAACCCTTATGGACTATACTGATTACGATGCCGTTTTATGTTGAGAGAATGTCTATATTAATAAATAAAAAAACCACAGGCCTAAACCTATGGTTAAAATACAACGTTTTTAAATCATTTACGAATAAAATTTATTCTACATTGCGCAGTAAGGAAGATTCTCGATATTTTAATGGGGTAATACCATATTGCTTTTTAAATGCTGCACAGAAATTACTAGCGCTTGAATAGCCAATTTCATAGGCAATTTCATTAACCGATTTGTCTGTGTTCAACAGCATTGAAGAAGCCCGTTGTAAAGAAAACTTCCTGTGATAGCTGAAAATGGTGTCTCCATAAACAAGCTTGAAACCTTTAGTCAGTTTTTTAGGATTTATGCCCAATTTTTTAGATAGTGAAAGAATGCTTGGTAATTCAAAGGGCTGTTCAAGCAAGATTTGAGGAATCTCCTTGACTTTTTGTAATTCATAAGGGGTAAGTGCTGTTAAGGTATATTTTTCATACTTCATAACTTCGTTAGATGCAATCATTGATAATATTTCCATAACCTTACTTTCATAAAATAAAGTGCGGGTTTTTCTAGGGAGGCGACAATTAAATATTTGCAGAAAAGCAGCAGTTATTTCAGGAGGAGTGTTTAAACCTAAATAATACTCCGAGCGAAGCTGATCTTCCAATTTTTCTATCGTATCATTCCATACACCGACTCCCGCACTCCCAAAATAAGAGGAAAGTCCATGCCTGTTGGCTGTTATTGATACTCCCTGATACTTTTCACCAGCACAACGCTTGATTATGCCTTTCATATCCTGTGATAAAGAGAGGGATAGATTATTTCGACCAAAGCAAGTATCCCCTGCTTTTTCTTCTTCTATATACATGCATCCGTCTATACAGTATTCAATTTCAAAATAATTGTGGGTTAAATCAAATACCGTTACGATGTCCTTAGAAAACACAAAATCATAGATAAGCAGCATAGTATTGCCGAGTAAACTATATATTTGTATGGTTCCTTTACCATACTCCGGCTTGATATCATACACGATGCCCTTCCTCATATGGTGGTTAGGCAAGAAACGAGCATTTCCAATTTGCTCATGCATATATCTATATTGCTCTACCATAGCAGCATATCCATTTCTTGAATTTATATAGAACTTATGCTCCATTGATAAGCTCCTTGTATAATATATTTAGGTTAATAAAGGCAACCTATAATCCTT
>SWCA01008144.1_pt1 | contig 27277 bp, 27 predicted proteins | sample 4692961 | NCBI WGS metagenome assembly SWCA01 (sample SAMN10267275, study PRJNA491770) | bioreactor metagenome | isolation source: DHS bioreactor inoculated with | place: Japan: off Shimokita Peninsula
ATGATAGAGATTGGGAGTTGGATAGGTTTGGCTGCAATGACCAAAAGCGAATTGACAATCACCAACGTAAGTTGGGACGATTTGGGATTGATACCTAACGTGTTCAGGAAATTGGGGATTACGGTAGAGCGTCAAGGCGACGACATCCATATTCCTGCACATACCCATGGATACGAAATACAAAACTATATAGATGGTTCTATACTAACCATTTCCGATGCACCTTGGCCTGGATTTACACCAGATTTATTGAGTATTATTTTGGTGGTTGCCACACAAGCCAGAGGCAGTGTGTTGGTACACCAAAAAATGTTTGAAAGTCGTTTGTTTTTTGTGGATAAATTGATTGACATGGGAGCAAAGATCATTCTTTGCGATCCACATAGGGCAACCGTTATTGGGCATGATTTTAAATCGCAATTAAAGGCAACTACCATGACATCACCAGATATTAGGGCAGGAGTCTCTTTATTGATTGCAGCACTTTCAGCCAAAGGAACCTCCATCATTCACAATATTGAGCAAATAGATAGGGGTTACGAAAACATAGACACACGTTTACGTGCCATAGGTGCCAAAATAGAGCGTCTTCCTTAATAAAATCCTAAGGGTTTTTAAAGCTGTTATTCTTTATGATATGAATCTATCTGTAGACAGATAGGGAAGTTTTTGTAGAATTGAACAGTGTTGTTGTTACCAAAAAGAAGCATATATCCACCTTTCTTTCACGCCGTTTTTTTATTTTACATCTTATATTTTCCTTGTAAAGACATTTTGATGGACCATGTCACTTTTTTCCGATTAAGCAAAAGGTGTCATTTGATGGAATAGTTTTATTCAGCGTTATTTTTTAATCTGTTTGATTGTGACTTGTTGGGTGTTCCTGTTTACTGGTTATGGTATCTATTAAAGCTATTATGGCCATATAGGACCTTTTATCCGCAACCCATGTCTTAGAGTTTTGAAAAGAGAGGTCTTCAAGGATTTTATCTGGGTAAATGGTTTTAAATAGTGTTAGAGCCGATAAAAAACTTCCGGTTTTTGAAGGATGAAACCCATCGACTCCATACAGGTTTTCGAGATTGTTTTCCAATTCATATGCTTTCCACACTTCACCAGCTGGGCTTACCAAGGCCTTATTGATTTGGGAGGCCAAAAGGTAATTTTGTATAACACCATCAAACGTATTGGCATAATATTTAGAGGGCCAAACCATAAAGAAGACCAATTGACTGTTGTTTTTGGAGCATAAAGCCTTTATCTTTTTCCCATAGTCAATTAACATGAGTTTCCCTTCATTTTGAGAAGAAGGTCCTTGTTGTACAATCACATAATCATATGTGCCTGTATTTATTAATTTTTGAAGTTTGCCCTCTTCCCAATGGTCTTCCAGTGCGTAATTGGGGTAGCACAAGGATTTTGTGTTTATGGTTTCGTTAAAATTGGCTGCCACATTTTCAAAGATCTTAGGTAGGTTGTTTGTGTAAGTTAAACTATTTCCTACAAACAAAAACTGTTTTGGATTGTTTTGGGAAAAAAGGGGACCTGCTAGGAACAGTATCAATAGGTAACGCATAGCCAATTATTTAAAAACGACGATTGAAAGGTACAAATTTATACGTTTGAATTCTCGAGGAAATTTGTTGTTATTTCAGCGCTTCTTTGTACACTTTTAAACAGCGTTCCCTGGCTTCTTTATGATCCACCATTTTTTCGGGATACTTGTCAGTGCCATATTCTTTCACCCAATTTTTAATATATGCTTTGTTTTTATCAAACTTATCTATTTGTGTGGTTGGATTGAATATTCTAAAGTAAGGTGCTGCATCCACACCAGAACCTGCAACCCATTGCCAATTGCCAATGTTGCTGGCCATCTCGTAATCATGAAGTTTTTCAGCAAAATAAGCTTCTCCCCAACGCCAGTCTATGAGTAGGTGTTTGCACAAAAAACTTCCAACCAGCATCCTGACGCGATTGTGCATGAAACCAGTTTCGTTTAATTGACGCATTCCAGCATCTACCAAGGGGTAGCCTGTATTGCCATCGCACCATTTTTTAAATTCCTCTTCATTATTGCGCCATTCTATCCTATCGTATTTAGCTTTAAAGGCCTCGTCTTTGGTGTTTGGGAAATGCCATAAGATTTGCATAAAAAATTCACGCCAAATCAACTCCTGCCAAAAGGTTTCGTTTTTCTCAGCTACAGCTTTTTTCATCATTTTTCTAATGCTTACAGTTCCAAAACGAAGATGAGGTCCTAACCGTGAGGTAGCGTCTTTTGCCGGTAGGTTACGCTTGTCTTCGTACTCTTGGATTAGGGTAGGAGTAACTTTGTAATCTACGATTTTTTGATTGGATGCAGTGAAGCCCATATCAGATAAACCCAGGTTTGGCAGTCTGGAGTGCTTCACCACATTATCAAGATATTCATTGGTGTAATATATTTTCAAGTCGTGATTTTTAAAATGTGCTTTCCAAGTTTTCATATAGGGCGTATAGACAACATACGGATCGCCATTTGACTTTACCACTTCATTTTTCTCAAAAATAACTTGGTCTTTAAAGGTTCTGAAAGCAATTTCATGCTTAGACAAGAGTGCTTTTATTTCTGCATCGCGCGCTTTGGCGTAGGGTTCGTAATCGTGGTTGGTAAACACTGTTTTGATGTTGTATTCTTCAATTAGTTGCTTGAAAATATCCAAAGGCTTGCCATGATACATCGCGATACTGCTGTGATGTTCCTTTTGTAAGGTATCCCTCATTTTTTGTAGTGTCTCAAAAATAAAAGTGACACGCGCATCGTCTTTGGGAAGGTCGTTTAGAATAGTTGAATCAAAAATAAATATGGGCAGTACAGGATGGTTGCTTTTCAAGGCTTCGTAAAACCCAATATTGTCATCCAATCTCAAATCCCTACGAAACCAGAATATGTTGATAGGTGATGTCATCCTTAAATTTTTTGAAGCGCTTCTATTTGTTTCTGAACGGCTTCGGCTTCGGCATATTTTTTATCACTTTCAGATTTGTTGATACTTGATAAGGCATGCCATTCCTTCATTAATTTTTCATATTTTTTTTGGAGTTTATCCATTTTTGAAGTTTTATTGAATAATTTAAACATGTGGTTCTATTTTTAAATTTAGTACTTTTTTTAAGCTCTTGTAAGTAATGTTAAGTTGTTTATATTTTAAAGCTCACGATACCACAGTCCATTTCAAAGGTTTGTCCGGAAATAGAAGCTGTTTTATCAGAAAGTAAAAAGGCAGCCATGTCTGCAACTTCCTCTGGGTTTAGGAATTTTTTTAGGGGATGGCGTTCTGTGATGTTCTCTATCATTTTCTCGTTTCTTAGCAATTTTGAAGCCAAAGAGGTATCTGTAATCGTTGGAGCAATGGCGTTGATTCGGATGTTTGGTGCCCATTCGGCTCCCAGTGATTTTACCAAGCCTTCAACACCAGATTTTGCCGTGGCAATGCTGGCATGAAAAGGCATACCCAAGCTTGCTGCCACAGTACTGAATAGCACAATGGAAGGCTTGTTGCCTTGTTTTAGTATGGGCAAATATGCTTGAATGGCTTTTACGGCACCCAGCACATTGATTTCGAAATCGGTTTTAAAATCTTCTTCACTTAAGCTTGAAAAAGGCTTTAAATTGATGCTACCAGGACAGTAAACCAAGCCATCGGCCTGCTTTATTTCCGGAAAACTGCCTTGCAGCACATCACAGGTATGGTGTGTGAGGTTTTCATGTTGAAAATCAGGTTCATTTCGGCTGAGATTGATTATTTTATGATTGGGAACCAATGTTTTTATTATGGCATTGCCTATGCCTTTGCTCCCTCCAATAACGATATATGTTTTCATGTGTTAAGCCATTAAAGGTTTGCCTTTCAATCGTTTTTCCACTTTGCGTTTCATGGCTGTAAGACGTTTCATGATATCCATGATCTTTTGGTCTTTTTTTCTTTTGTACACTTCATTTAAACTTAAAATAAGTGCTTTCGCTTCCCTAGAAATTTTAATACGATCGCTGGTAGATAAGGATTTTAAACTTGTTTGCTCAAATTTCAAAGCTTTGTCTATAAGTTCCATAATATTATTGTTTTAAATAGTTCTGTAATTCTGAAATTTTTTGTGCTGTGTTGAATTGTCCGCCATAATAGGTGGTAACAGTGGCCGAGGTATCGTCTTGAATGCCTCTGGAAGAGACACATAAATGTTTGGCATCTATAATCACGGCAACATCTGGCGTGTTAAGGATGGCTTTTAATTCTTCGGCTATTTGATTGGTTAAACGTTCCTGCACCTGTGGTCTTTTAGCATAATACTGCACGATTCTGTTTAGTTTGGACAAGCCAATTACGGTTCCAGATGAAATGTAAGCCACATGTGCCGTGCCTATGATAGGTACAAAATGGTGTTCGCAATTGGAATAAAAAGTGATGTTTTTTTCAACCAGCATTTGGTTGTATTGGTATTTGTTGTCGAACAAGGCCACCTTGGGTTTGTTTTTTGGGTTAAGGCCAGAGAATATTTCATCAACATACATTTTGGCGACACGTTTTGGGGTTCCTTTTAACGAGTCGTCTGTCAGGTCCAGTCCCATAACGTCCATTATTTCTTCAAAAAGGATGGCTATGCGTTCTTTTTTTTCAGTATCGCTTAGTTTAAAAGCGTCTGCCCTTAAAGGGGTTTTCAAGCCAGTATATAAATGTTCGTCGCCAATGTCTTCATGACTGAAGCCATTTAAGGGATTTGTTTTTTGTTTTAGTGTGTTTGTTTTCATAGTGTCTTTTTTAGGTGCTGTCATAAGCTGTTTATCAACTTAAGCAAAGCAACGTTCTTGTTTGGTAATATTTGGTTTGGAATGTGCTTTATGGTTTCCGGTTTTAGAAAATCGATTTCAATAACTTCAATATGTTTGTTATTTAAATAGCTTTTATCAGTACGTAACTTACCTGAACTGGTGTCTGTTATTTACAATAACGGAATGAGGTGTTTGCCTCTATAGTTAGTTGCGCCAGTAACATGAAAGTTCATTTACAAGGAGTTAAAGTTGTTAATAATTATACGATTTGCTTTTAAGTCGAACATCAGATTATAGAGTCCGAAAAACGTTCTGTTCATATAGATAAAATGTTTGGAACCTCTGTTGGCATTGTATTTTCTTATTTGTGTGTTTTTGGAGTATTGTTCACCCAATTGCGCTATTTTTAAAAAGAAGTCTGCATTTGAAAAATCGAAGGTTTCGTCTTGAAGAGGTAGTGAGAACAGGCTTAGCATGTCATGAAACATCTTGCTAAAAAAGGCTTTTTCTTCTTCGGAATCCTCAGGTTTTAAAATTTCCAATTCGTATAATTTGGCCAAGAATTTTTCTTGGTTTGAAATGTTTTCTTTTTGGGCCAACTCAAAATAAGGTATGTAAAAGTCTTCCGGAATGGTTTTAACGCACCCAAAATCCAAAACGATAAGCTGTCCATCTTCAGAAATTAAAAAGTTACCTGGATGTGGGTCTGCATGGACTTTTTTGAGTTTATGGATTTGGTACATATAAAAATCCCAAAGTGCTTGTCCAATCTTATTGGCTTTTTCTTGATTGGTGTTGTGTTTGGTAAATTCCGAGAGATGTTCCCCTTCCATATAATCCATGGTGATGATTCTGTCTGAGGAAAGTTCAGGATAATATTTTGGAAACTTTAAATTGGGAATGTGTGCACAGGCTTGTGCAATTTCCATGCTCTGTTGGACCTCAAGCACATAATTGGTTTCCTCAATAAGTTTGGTTTCCACCTCTTTAAAATACTTGTCGGAATCCTTTCCTTTTATGTTGAACATGCTCATGGCTACTGGTTTTACCATGGCCAAATCGGATGCGATACTGTCCGCAACTCCTGGATATTGGATTTTCACAGCAAGTTTTTTCCCATCTTTTTCTGCCTCGTGCACTTGGCCAATGCTGGCAGCGTTTATAGAAGTTGCGTTAAAGGTATCGTAAAGTTCATCTGGTGTTTTACCAAAATAGTTTTTAAAGGTTTTAAGAACCAAAGCAGGTGACAAGGGAGGAACGGAAAATTGAGCCAAGGAAAATTTTTCCACATAGGCCTGTGGCAGGATGGTTTTTTCCATACTTAGCATTTGGGCTACTTTTAAAGCGCTGCCTTTTAATTGCTTTAAGCTGTCGTAAATATCTTCGGCATTGTTTTTATTTAAACGGTCTTTGGCTTCTTCTTTGGAAGTCACCATTTTATCACCATAATATTTAATGTAATTCACGCCTACTTTGGCTCCTGTGGAAACCAATTTGGTGGCGCGTTGAATTTTTGAGGTAGGAATTTTGTCTATGGTTTTCATGGATTCATGTTTACTTTTTCTTTAAATAAAAATTTTCCAAAATCCAGTACACTTTTAAGAGGTGTCATTTGAAGGATATCGAAACTTGTATTTACAGATTTTTCAATAAAGACATCTGTTTTTTCAAAAGAAGCCGATTGGTCTTCCATCCAAAACTTAAGGGTTAGCAACAATTGTATCCAAGCAGATTCCTGCAAGCCTTTTTGTTGTATCTGTTGAATTTGTTTTTGATTGATATCCAACATGTCAATATCCAAATCTTGAATGTATTTTGTAAAACTGAGACGTAACTTAGATAGTTTTTTAAGCCCTTTTAAGCTGTTTTGATGCGTTTTCAAGGCCAGAAGCACAAAACTTCTATTTGCCGTAAGGTTTTCAAAAAAAGTAAAATAGAAACTTAGGAGTTTGTTTCTGGCATCAAAAGTTTCGTAATCTCCACTTTTGTGCAAGACCGTTAAAGTGTTGTCAAAAAATGCTTGAAAAATCTCTTTTTCCAATACCTCAAACGAAGTAAAGTGCTTGTAAAATTCCTGTTCATCCAGTTTGTTTGCTTTAGCAAACTGATACACTGTGTGAGGTTTTTTCTCATGTTCCAACACATAATCCATGTATAGGGACATGATGTTCTCGTGGTTTAGGGTTTTCTTTTTTGCCATGATTTCAGTACGTTTGTGTAAAGATACTAAATGTCTAACTTTAAATATTAAAAATTAGACAATTTTAACATATGATGCTGTAAGATTTCTCTATGAAGCTGCAAAAAGGCTTAAATTGGCCTACAGGTACCCATAATTAAAATTGTACATTGCATTAAAATGTTCTAAAACTTAAGGATGTAAAGTAAGGAGAGACTGGAAATAAACACCCATAAAACAACTGCAAAAAGGAATGGCTTTAAACCTGTTTCTTTAAGCTGTTTGATGGAAAGAGTGGTTCCAACCAAGAATAATGTTAGGATTAACAATCTTTTGGAAACAAATACAATATTAGTGGACCAACTGTTGGGAATTAGGTCATAGCTGTTAATAAGTATGGCCACTATAAAGCCTAAAATAAACCAAGGTATTTTTATTTTGTCTGTTTTATTTTTAAATAAAAACATAGAGAATATGGACAAAGGGATTATCCACAAGGTCCTGGACAATTTAACAGTGGTAGCAATTAGCAAGGCTTCTTCGCCATATTGCAAAGCAGCACCAACCACAGAACTGGTATCGTGAATGGCCACAGCGCACCAAAGTCCGAAATCGCTTTGGCTTAGGTTGAAATAATGTCCCAAACCCGGAAAAATAAACAAGGCCACCGAATTGAGGAAAAAGACAATTCCCAGAGCTATGGATATGGTTTTGGGTTCTGCTTTAATAATTGGAGACACAGCCGCAATGGCACTGCCTCCGCAAATGGTGGTTCCAGAAGTTATTAAGTGGCTTAATTTTTTATCCAACTGCATGTATTTTCCAACGAGCAAACCCAAGACAACCGTTAAAAAGATTGAGAGAGTGGTCAAGCTAAGCCCTTCCAAACTGGTTTCCAGGGTTTCAATTAAGGACATCCCAAAACCCAAGCCCACTACCGCCATTTTCAACAAATATTGAATGCCTTTTTGACTTTGCTTTAAAAAAGGATTTCCAAACAGGATGGTAAATATAAATCCAGTTAACAAGGCCAAAGGACTGTTAAGAACACCCAATAGGCAAAGCAATAGAATGATAATAAAAATAACTTTGGAACTGGTGTTTTTCATTTAAAAAAAAAAAGAGAGATATAAGTTGAATAAAACTCTGTGAAAGTTGAAGTTTTAGACGTGCAAATATAGAATGTTTTAAAGGTTTTTTAGTTTCTTTTTGGCTCTTATTTCTTGATTAAGGAAGTTATGTAGGGAAGATTAATATTCTTTTAACAATTATACATAATTTTAACTTGTATTTTTACAATTCTAAAATTTAATTAACACCAAAACAAAACACATGAAAAAAATATTACTATTATTAGCTGTTGTTGCATTGTCGTTTAACATGAAGGCACAGGTAACTACACCGCAATCAAGTCCGTTCAGTAAAGTGGAACAAAAAGTGGGCTTAACAGATGTTACCTTGGAATACTCGAGACCAAGTATGAAAGGACGTGTTATATATGGAGATTTGGTACCATATGATAAATTATGGAGAACAGGAGCCAATAAAAACACCATTATTAGCTTTAGTGATAATGTTACCATAATGGGTCAATTGTTAAAAGCAGGTTCTTATGCTATTTATACCAAACCAGGCAAAGAGGCTTGGGAAGTTCTTTTTTATTCAGAAACAGAAAACTGGGGAACCCCAGAAAAATGGGATGATGGCAAAGTAGCTGCTAGAGTAAAGGCAGAAGCTGTTTCCATACCATTTGAGGTGGAAACATTTACAATTGATATTAATCAGATATCAAATTCCGGAGCAACCCTTGAGATAATTTGGGAGAAAACCTATGTAGCTGTACCTTTTTCAGTTCCAACAGACGACAAAGTGTTGGCATCCATCAATGATGCATTAAACGGAACACCTAAAGCAAATGATTATTATGCTGCCGCTGTGTATTACTTACAAGAAGGAAAAGATATTAAACAAGCCAAGGAATGGATGGATTTAGCCATGAAAATGACTGAAAAACCAATGTTTTATCAATTAAGACAACAGTCCTTGATTTATGCAAAAGCTGGTGATACCCAAGGCGCTATTGAAATTGCCAAGAAGTCCCTGGAAGGAGCCAAGGAAGCCGGAAACGACGATTATGTTAAAATGAACATGGATTCCTTAGCCGAATGGGAGAACTAAAAATCTAGTATAATTCTTATAAATAAAGCCTCACAATCTTTAATTGTGAGGCTTTTTTGTTTAAAAACTTTGGGAAACTTTATAGGTTATCCTTTAAGATCTTTCCCGTAAAAAACCTTTAGGACGATTTAGGATTTAATTTTTGAATGATAAAAGCTATTAGAATAACAAGGATACACCCAAACAAATTAAGCCATAAATAAGGCATCCAGTCTTGCCACCAGCCCAAGATAACTATGGCTTGAGTTATTAAAGCTGCCACAAAAACGGCATTGCCACGAACATATTTAAAGAAAAAGGCCAGAAGGAAAATACCAAGCACATTTCCGTAGAAAATAGAACCTATAATATTTACCAATTGAATTAAATTATCGGCCAAATAGGCCACACAGGCAATAATTATAGCTAAAATTCCCCATGCAAAAGTGAACCATTTCGTGGCTTTTAAATAATGGGTTTCACTTTTTCCCGGAACCATACTACGTTTGTAGAGATCCAAGGAGGTGGTAGACGCCAGTGCATTCAATTCGCTGGCAGTACTGGACATGGCAGCACTTAAAATCACGGCCAGTAATAAACCAATCAAACCTCTGGGTAAATTGTTAAGTATAAAATGGATAAACACATAATCCTTATCATTGGTTTCCACACGCACAATCTTACTGTCTGCTGCTTCCTGTATCAATAATTTAGCAGCTTCCCTATTGGCTATGTCTGCTTGGTTGGCTAAGGCTATTTCATCTGTTAGCATAGGGTTTCCAGTGTCAACGTATTTTTTGATAACCTCTTGTTTGGTGTTGAAAATGGCCAGTTGTTCCTGTTCCAAATCTTGATAGGCATTGGCATATTCCGAATTTAAAATAAGCTCTTCTGCAGCAGGATTGAAATTTATAGGCGACTGATTGAATTGATAAAACACAAACACCATGACACCAACCAATAGAATAAAAAACTGCATAGGGACTTTCAACAAGCCATTGAAAATCAATCCCATTTGCATTTCCTTAACCGATTTTCCCGAGAGATAGCGTTGCACTTGGCTTTGGTCTGTTCCAAAATAGGAAAGCGCCAAAAAGGTACCTCCAATCAAACCACTCCAAACCGTGTATCTGTTTTCCAAATTAAAGGAAAAATCCAGGACATCCATTTTACCACTTGCTCCTGCAATTTCCAAAGCTTTGGTAAAGGTGATGTTTTCTGGGAGATAACTTATAATTAAAAAGAAAGCCACAAACATGCCTGTAAAAATAACAGCCATTTGGTGTTTTTGTGTCATGCTTACTGCTTTGGTTCCGCCGGAAACCGTATAAATAATGACCAAAATCCCTATGATAATATTCAAATAGGTGAGGTTCCAACCCAGAACGGCCGATAATATAATGGCTGGAGCATAAATAGTGATTCCAGCTGCCAAACCCCGTTGTATAAGAAATAGTATGGCCGTTAGGCTTCGTGTTTTTAAATCGAAACGATTTTCGAGAAACTCGTACGCAGTGTATACTTTTAATCTGTGATATAAAGGAATAAAAACCATGCAGATTATTATCATGGCTATGGGAAGACCAAAATAGAATTGCACAAAGCCCATTCCGGAATGAAAGGCTTGTCCTGGAGTGGATAAAAACGTTATGGCACTTGCTTGGGTAGCCATAACCGATAAACCTATGGTCCACCATTTCGATTCGTTGCCACCACGCACATAATCCTGTACATTTTTACTACCTCTGGTTTTCCAAGTCCCATAGCCTACAATGGTTACAAGGGTTCCTATTAAAACAATCCAGTCTAATGTTTGCATTTTTAAAACGCTTTAGTGATTAAGTAAAAAACAATAAGGTATAGTGCATTTGCAATCAACACCAAGGTGTACATGTTATTCCATTTGTATTTTTGGTTTGGTTTCATGGGTTATGTTTTTACTTATTAGTTTTCAAGTGGTTTTGCTGAGGTTTCTGGATTTTTGCCAAGGCTCAGCATGTTGGCAAACAATCTATAGGCTCCAGGCACGCCTGCAGGAAATTCCCTAAAAAAGCTCAGTCCTGTATAAATGTAATGGCCTTTACCATATTTAGCTACCAATAAACTTCCTTTTTTAGCCGATTCCCCTTTGTCGTGCATGGAAAAAATAGGAGTGAATTCTTTGGCCCAAGTATCTGGAAAATACAAGCCTCTTTCTTGGGTCCAACCCTTAAAATCGTCTTGTGTTATCTTGTTTGGCGTATTTAACACGGGATGTTTGGGAGCCAGGAATTTTACTTCAGCAGTTTCATCGGTTACACGATCCCTGGAGAGCTCCAGTTTGTAAGGCGCCAATTCATCCACTTTCAATTGATGACTGGTATTGTATTGTACAATCATGTTCCCTCCATTTTTAACAAACTCAAATAACAATTGTTGTTTGAATTTAATGGATTCCAAAGTATTGTATGCTCTTATTCCAACAACTATGGCGTCAAATTCATCTAAAGTTTTAGGGTTGATGTCTTCAGGTTTCAAGAGGGTAACTTGATAGCCAATTTGCTCCAGACTTTCTGGAACAACATCTCCAGCACCAACGATGTAACCAATGTTTTCCCCTTCTTTATGAAGGTCCAAACGCACTATTTTTGTTTCCGAAGGCAACAAAACGGTTTGATAGGGAATATGTTCGTAGTCTATTTCAATCAGTTCCTTGGAATAGGTTTGTCCGTTTACCAGCATTTCTGGGATGATTTGTCCTTCATGTTGATTTTTTGGAGGGGTTACACGAAAGATCACTGTTTTTTCTTCGCCTTTATTTTCAATTTGTATGTCCTGTTTTTGGGGAGTTACCTGCCATTCCTTAGGATACTTCAAGCTTAAAGTTCCTTCTAGGTTATCGCGACCGGCTTTTACCATAACAGGAATGTCCTTGGCTTGGCTATTCTCAAAAATGATGACCTTTTCTGAAATTTTAACCGATACTTCTGGAATAATTTCAAAGGGTTTGTAAACTTCACCTTTTACAGGATCGTTGGTTTTGTAAACAATAGGTTTTGTAAAAGTTATGGGTGTATGGTTGAAGCGTAATTTGAAAGACACTGTAAAAACCCTTGGTGTTTCTGGTTTTCCTATTAAAGTGTCATTGGATACTTGGTACATGCCTAGAGTCCCTTTTTCGGTGAGCCAATACGGCGTGGTAGGCTTTTGAGTGTCTGGGATTTCCAACACTTCATGAAAGTCAAATCCGTTGTTTTCAGTTAAAGCAAGCTGTTTTTCAATGTTTGTGTTATTGCAAGTTATGGTTTCCAAAGTAATGGGATAAGCACTTCTATTGATGGTTTCTATATTCAATTTAACGGTTTCCCCTGGAGTTGCTTGGCTTACTACAGATGCAGCTTCTAGATACAGTCCAGCACAATTGTAAATAATGTTTTTGATTTCTTCGGTTTTGTAAGTTCTCCAATGTGTGTCTTCCAGTTTTTGAATTAATTGGTAGGCTTCCACCAGCTTAGGAATACTTGCTGCAGGATTCTTAAAATCGTAATTGGCTTCAACTTGCTGTAATATGTTACCAATGGCTTCGCCACCTTTTACGCGCTTCCAAGTGGTGTCTATACCATCAAACAAGTTGTTTTTATTTTGAGGCATGTCTCCTTTTATCAATTCAAGATATTCCATTTGCACACCGCGAGTACCTGTGTTTCCAAAGCCTTGTGATTTGTGTTGACTTCTGCTTAAAGCGGCGATTTCTGTATTGCTTAACCCAATTGATGGATAATAAACCCCCAAATCGAATTCCAACAACTTGCTTTTATCGGCTTTGTCAAATTTCTCCTGACTGCCATAAAACCACCAAGAAGTATTAAAAAACACACGTTTGGGTTGCCACAGACTAGTGTGATTCAATTGGTTGGGATATGCTGATTTTTTGTTGGTTAAATCGAACGCTTCTAGGCTAAGCATGGCAGAGCTGGTGTGATGTCCATGAGTTTTTCCTGGGCTTCTGTGGTCAAACCGATTGATAATGATATCTGGTTGAAATTGTCGGATGGCTAAAACCACATCGCTTAAAACAGCTTCCTTGTTCCATATTTCCAAGGTTTCATCTGGATGTTTGGAATATCCAAAATCGTTGGCACGTGTAAAACGTTGTTCGCCACCATCTATCTGTCTGGCAGTTAAGAGTTCTTGGGTTCTAATTACACCAAGAAGCTCCCTGATTTCGGGGCCTATAAGGTTTTGGCCTCCATCGCCACGAGTTAGGGAAAGATAGGCTGTTCTGGCTTTTACATGATTGGACATGTAAGAAATGAGACGTGTGTTTTCATCATCAGGATGTGCTGCCACATACAGAACGGAACCTAAAAAGTTGAGTTTTTTAATGGATTCGTAAATTTCGGAGGCATTTGGTTTTTTTGGTGCTTGAGAAAATGTATGAAAGCCAGAAAACAGCGTTATAATTACAACAAGTAATAGTCTTTGCATGATGGGTTTTTTTGAAAGCAATAAATATAAAAAGAAAACCAGCAAGCTTGCCGGTTTTTATGTTTCTTTAACGTTTCTATAATTGAAAAGGATTTGTTTTTAGTTTAGTTACAACCACTTTTTTCTTTTAAAATAGTAAAGCATGCCCAGGAAAATGACAATCATAATGCCCCAAAGAATCACGTAGCCATACCTGAAGTGTAATTCTGGCATGTGGTCGAAATTCATGCCATAAATGCCAGCGATAAAGGTTAAGGGAATAAAGATGGTTGCAATAATGGTCAGTACTTTCATGACTTCGTTCATTTTATTGCTGATGCTTGTCATGTACATGTCCATTAAACTCCATACCATTTCCCTGTAAATATCAATGGAATCGGACAATTGAATGACATGGTCGTAAATATCCCGATAATATTGCAAGGAGTTGGGGTTTATTAACACATGCTCATTTTTTTCTATACGACTGATGATTTCACGGATAGGGAAGATGGCACGACGTATTTTTAAAACTTCTTTTTTAAGGTTTAAAACTTGCTGGCTCAAATCTTCATGCAGTTCGGGACTAAATAAAAGTTCTTCCAGATCTTCAATTTTATTGCCCATGGTTTCGCTTACTATATAGTAATGGTCTACAATGGCATCAATCAAAGCGTATAGCAAATAATCTGTACCATGTGTCCTGATCCTGCCATTTGCCAAACGGAGACGCTCTCTTACATTATCAAAAACATCTCCTTCTATTTCCTGAAAGGACAGGACGTAGTTCTTGCCCAAGACCAGACTTATTTGTTCTATGTTAATGTTTTCGTTTTCATCATAATAAAGCATTTTTAAGATGACAAAAATATAATCGTCGTATACATCAATTTTTGGTCTTTGTGAGGTATTGGCAATGTCTGCCATGATCAATGGATGCAGGTTGTAGTGTTTTCCTATTTTTTCAATATCCTGAATGTGGTTAAGACCGTTAATGTTAATCCAGGTATTGGAATTGGTGTGTTTAAAATTAAAAGCTTCTTCAACCGATTTTAGTTCGGATTCTTTTACAAAGTCTATGGCATAGTCAAACACATCTATAAATAATTTTTCAGTAGGGTTTTCTCCAGTGTAAACTATAGAACCTGGGGATTGTTTGATGTGTTTTTTGTATTTATTGGTTCTTTTCTTTGCCATAAGGTATAAATAATACTATAAATATATGGAATATTTAAATAGCATCAACCCCTTCGTCTATGGCATCTTTTTTAACCAAAGTCACTGCTTTTTGAAGCATTAAATTGTTAGGATAGGTAACCAGGTCGCCATTGTCCAGACGTAAATGAAGTTGAAACGCCCTAATATCCTCAATGATGCCTTCTATAGGAAAATCCTTGTCATGAATCTGGATTTTATCGCCTACCTTATAAGGAAATGAAAAGAACATAATAACACCAGAGGTGATGTTACTTAAAATAGACCAAATAGCAAAAAGGGCAATTCCAATTACGGCAAACACCGAAGAAAATACCAGAGCCAAATCTTTCAATTGGGCACCAAAAATAAAGGTTTCAATTAAAAGGGCCAACAGGATTAAGGTTACAGTGGCATAACGGCTAATTAAGTGAATGCGTGCATCGTTTATACCTGTTTTCTTTCCTAGTTTATAGATTAATTTTTTAGAAATGGACCTAATGATTATCAAGAAAACAATGATAAATAGACTAGCTATAAGTTCTGTTTGGTATGTTTGAAAAAAAGTCATTTTTTTAAACTCAATTGTGAATTGCAAAGATATAATAGAAATAGGAATTACAGGGCTTCTTAAGGTTTCTTTAAGAAGAAATAAGTGTTTGCAAGGTTTTATAAACCAAGTGGGTTGGTAAGCCTACCACATTAAAATAGGAGCCTTCTATTTTTGTGATTCCAATTTGCCCTATCCACTCTTGAATGCCATAAGCTCCGGCTTTATCATAAGGTTTGCAGGTTTTTAGATAATAATGGATTTCGTTGTCTTCCAATTTTTTAAAAGTAACTTTAGTAATCGCATTTACCGTTTTCTGGATGTTTGTGGTTGTAAAACATACAGAGGTAATAACTTCGTGAGTGGTATGGCTTAAGGACTTTATCATGTTAAAAGCGTCCTGCTCATTTTTTGGTTTTCCTAAGGCTTGACGGTTGTGCCAAACAATGGTATCACTTGTAATCAAAATATCGTTTTCCTTTAATTCCTTTAGAAAAGCAAGGGCTTTTAGTTGAGCCAGGTAGTCGCTAATTTCAAAATGTTTCAATCGTGAAGGAAATTCCTCTGGTATGGGTTTTAACCTTACTTCAAAATCCAAGCCCAATTCCTTAAAAAACTGTTGCCTTCTAGGGGAACCTGAAGCGAGAATTAGGTGGTGGTTTTTTAGTTTTTCTTTTAGCATTATCCCAGTAAAACAAATTGATAAAGTGCCAATGAGAGCATACCAATTAACATCACTAATTTAAGCAAACTACTAATAAAACGAAGTTCTTTTTTGGTTTCGGCCGTATAGGACTTGATGCTGATATAAATTAATGGTCCCATTATAAAGGCCAGAAAATATCCGACCACCAATAACTGGGAATACAAGAATGTGATGATGTAATAAACAACACCAAACACAAGCAAAACCGAAAGGGTAAACACTACTTTTATGGCTCTGTTTCTTCCAAAGGCAATAGGCAAGGTGTTGAACCCAGCTTTATATTCCCCATCAATATCTTCTATGTCCTTCACAATTTCCCTTATGAAATTGATGATAAAAGCAAAGAAAGCGTAGTCTAAAATTATTTTGAAAAAGGTGATTTGAGTTTCTTTGTTTTCAGGAGTCATGGCAGGCAGTAAATCGAACAAACCAACAATAATAAGGCTTAAGGCCACCAATAAAGAAATCACTAAATTCCCAACCAATAGTAATTGTTTTAAGTAAGAGGCGTAAATATAGAGTAAGGCCGAAATGATAACAAACAAAGCAAAAAAACCATTTTTCCCAACCATATTGGATAAGTAAAAACCCAGTAAAACACCCACCACATTAAATACAATAAATAAGGTGTTGGCTGTTTTTTCTGAAATGCTTTTCCCAACAATCACTCTGTCGGGTCTGTTTACCTTGTCTATTTCAACATCATAAACATCATTAATGATGTAACCGGCTGCAGCCAAACACAAGGTTGCCAAGACCAAGATGGTAAACCCAAACAGGTTTAAGGTAATGCTTAAGTTGGTAGCTTCCAAAAACGGATCCAAAAGTGCATATTTTATTAAAAACTGAACCAACGCAATTAGGAGTAAGTTTTTATAGCGAATAAGGTTTAAGAATTTCAAAGTGTATGGTTTAAAATGGGTTAGTGTTTATAATGTTCAAGTTAAAATAACTATCTTTTGTATGGTTCCTGGTAATGTTTAATTTGAAAAAGTTATAAGGCTATTAAGAGGTTCTAAATAAATAATTCAATAATCAATAATTTCATTACAAATTTAAGAACAATTGATTTTAAATCCATTGAGGGATCTATGATTTTATTGGCTTTTTGTAAATAGACAGATTTTAATTGTAATTAGCATCAAAATTATCCAGCCATTTCCCTTGTACTTTTAGCACCTGTTCTATCACGTCCCTTACAGCACCTTTGCCTCCGTTTTTGTGGGATACGTATTTGGAAATGGCTTTAATTTCCGGAACAGCATCTTGTGGGCAACAAGGCAAGCCTACTAAATTCATTACTGGAAAATCAGGAAGGTCGTCTCCCATATACAGCACATTTTTTATGTTCAATTGATGTTTTTCCAGGTATTGGTTTAATTGGTCTATTTTGTTGTGGGCTCCAAGAAACACGTCTGTAATGCCTAAGCCTTCAAGTCTAAGTCGGACGCCTTCATTGGTGCCTCCAGAAATGATACAGACATTAAAGCCTTTGTTCACTGCTGTTTTTAAGGCATATCCATCTTTAATGTTCATGGTCCTGAGCATTTCTCCAGAGGTGGTGACAGCTATAGTGCCATCGGTTAACACACCATCTACATCAAAAATAAATGTGCTAATATGTTCTAAATATTCTTTATAGCTTTTATCTTCCATGGGTTTTTTTAATTGTATTGGTTAGCAGGTTGTAAATTGCTTTATGTTGTTCGTTCTTAAGTTGTTTTAGGTGTCTTTTAATTGTTTTTTTGTCGTTGCGTTTTGCAGGGCCTGTTTGAGCCATGTAAGGCGACATGGTTTGAACTTTTTTGGCTGTTTCAAGAATCAATGGTTTTAAAATATCGAATTCCACACCTTCCGATTCGGTAATTTCATGGGCCACACGATAGAGCTGATTTGTAAAATTATTTACAAACACAGCTGCCAAATGTAAGGCTTTTCTTTGGTCGCTGTTCACTCTATAATGAGGGCTCCCAAGCGCTTCAGCCAAAGACTTTAATTGAGGGTAATCTTTTTTGCCAATGGTTTCTATGCAAATGGGTACCTGCTTAAAATCTACCTTCGCTTCTTTGGAAAAGGTTTGAAGAGGATAAAACACAGCCCGTCTGTTTTTTTTGTCCAAATCGTAAATGCCTACACTTCCTGAAGTATGCACCACCAAACGGTCTTTAAAAGGCAAGGCTTCAGAAACAGAAGAAATGGCATCATCGCTAACAGCAATAATATAAATGTCTGCTTCTGCTAAACCATTTAAGTCAGCAACGATTTCAACTTTATTTTTAAAAGAACTTATTTTGGTTAAATCCCTGCTATACCATTGTTTCACTGAAACGGTTTTGGTTTTTGAGAAAGCCTTGAACAGATGGGTAGCAACATTTCCTGCACCAATAATAGATACTGTAATCATGTGTCTAAAATAAGGATATTTATATATAAACTTTACGTTGTTTAAGTATTAATTTTTCGGTTTTTTCCAATTGTTTGATGGCTCTTATTACGGTTTCTACCCGTAAACCTGTTAAATCGGATATTTGCTGACGCGTTAATTTTACTTCAAACAAACCTTCGGCATTTGCCGAATCCTTTAAGTGGTGCAACAAGGTTAAAATGCGATGTTCTGGTGGATGAATGGACAATTCCTTCATGATTTTTGCTTTATAGAGCATTCGGTTGCAAAGTTGTTTGGTAAATTTTAAATGTATATCTGGATGGGCTTTCAGTAAATTGATAAACACTTTTTTCTCAAGTACGTACACTTCGCAATCTTCTAAGCACATGGCACTGGCTGGATAAGCAAATGATCCAAATAGGGGAGGCTCTCCAAACGATGTGTTTTTTTCAAAAAAGCCTTGGGTAAATTCTTTGCCATCTTCCGTGAGATTAAACATTTTAACCTTTCCCGATTTTAATTGATAGTAATATCGTGGGATTTCGGCTTCGTTAAAAATAATTTCATCTTTTGAAAAGGTTTTCAAAATAGGATGATAGGTTTCTAAAATAGCCGTTGGAATCATGTTTGTATGATTTGAATCATAAAAGAACAAAGATAAAATTTAGAATTTTGTATCGAGAATTTAAAACACTAAAAAAATGAATTTTTACCAAAAATCCCTAAACGACTTTAGGGAAAACTTTATCTTGTACATACCTCTCTCCATCATTTTGCAGAGTTGTATAGGCTCTATAGCAGCCATGTTTATTTTAATGAACAGTACAGCCGAGTCTTTCAATTTTATTCAATTAACTTTGTGTGTTGTTTTTTCCATGGGTTACAATGCGGTTATTTTTGCCCAATTGAAAAGCAAATTGATTTTTAATGCCTTAATTGCCACTTTATTGGTCAATATTGCATTGATTGTGATTAATGTCATTCAATTATCATAAACTATTTAAAATGACTAAAAAAGATATAGAAACACACGAAGATGTCCATTTGTTGGTCTCAAGTTTTTATGCCAAGATTAGGAAGGATACCTTTTTAGGACCTTTTTTCAATCGGGTGATTACCGATTGGGAGGCTCATATAGATACCCTTACCACTTTTTGGGAAACCAGCTTGTTTACCACCAGAAAACTGGAACGTAAATATTACGGAAACCCTTTGGCCGTTCATGTAAAAGTAGATCAAGAGAACAACCAAAGCATTACACAGGAGCATTTTGGGAACTGGCTTAACCTATGGTTTGAAACCATTGACGAACATTTTGAAGGCGAATATGCCCTGAAGGCCAAACAAAAGGCAAGGAAAATGAGCACCTTTTTATATCTCAATATTTTTCAATCCAGACAATAAGACTTATAAAGTTTAGTCATTTTTAACACAACAAAATAAACTAAAAGGCTTAAATTTGCACGACCAAATTTAAGCGTCTCAATATCATGCAAAATAAAATCACTAAATTCTTATTTTCTACCAAATTAACTGCTGTTTTGTTTCTTGTATTTGCTGCTTCCATGGCTATAGGAACGTTTATGGATGCAGGACAGGACACTTCGCCAACGCCATACACCAGGAACCTAATTTACAACACTTGGTGGTTTGAAGCCATCATGCTCTTGTTTATGATTAATTTTATCGGTAACATTCCAAAATACAGGTTGTGGCGTAAAGAAAAATGGGCAACCTTAATTCTGCATTTGGCCTTTATTTTAATAATTCTGGGAGCAGGTATTACCAGATATATCAGCTTTGAAGGCATGATGGCCATTAGAGAAGGAGATACAGAGAATTCCATTTTATCCCATAAAACCTATATTATAGCTTATATAGATGGAGATTATATGGTGAACGGCCAAGCCCAGCGAAAAGTAGTGGAGCAGGAAGTGGATTTTTCGCCTCGAATGGAAAATGAGTTTTATTATGAAACCGATTACAACAAGCAGGAGGTAAGCTTCGAGCTTGAAAAGTTTATTGGTGGCGCAGAAATGGATGTCGTTCCTGACGATACTGGTAAGGAGTACTTAAAAATAGTGGAAGCTGGTGGTGGAGCACCACACAATCATTTTTTGGAAGCAGGACAAGTGCAAAGCATACACAATATTTTGTTTTCCTTAAACAAAGAAGTGGAAGGAGCCGTTAACATTACCTCCAATGAAAATGGATTGACCATTCAATCGCCTTTTGAAGGGGAATATATGACCATGGCAACAGGCGCCACAGGAAAGTTGGAAAAAGACAGTATCCAGCCTTTAATTTTGCGTTCCCGATATGTTATAGGAAACATGCAAATGGTTTTCCCTAAACCTGTTATAAAAGGGTCTTTCGATCTGGTTAAGAAATCTGAAATGTTACGAGGAGATGAAAATGGTGTGGTGTTAAAGATTACATCCAACGGGGAAACCAAACGGGTAAACCTGTTGGGAGGTCAAGGATACAGCAAACCTTTTGAAAAAGTAACTGTGGGTGGATTGGACATAGCTGTAAAATATGGCTCTAAAATTATCGAGTTGCCTTTCAGCATAAAATTGAACGATTTTATAGCAGACAAGTATCCAGGAACTGAAAAAAGCTATTCGTCTTTTGCCAGTGAAGTAACTGTTTTGGATGAAGTCCATGGCGATTTTAATTACCGTATTTATATGAACCATATTTTGGATCATGGAGGTTACAGGTTTTTCCAATCTGGTTTCGATCCTGATGAAAAAGGAACCAAACTCTCTGTAAATCACGACTTTTATGGAACTTGGGTTACTTATATAGGATATTCTTTGTTGTACTTTGGCATGTTGGCCATTTTATTTGATAGGAAAACACGTTTTGCCGATTTAAAACGGATGCTCAATAAGGTTAAGGACAAGAAGGCAAAAGCATTGATGATGCTGTTTTTATTCATTGGATTGCAAGGTTTTTCACAGGACCATTCTCAAAACGATGGTCATGCGCATAGCAATAGACCAACCAAACATCAAATAGACTCAATATTGGCAGCAAACATCACGCCTAAAGCGCATGCCGATAAGTTTGCCCATTTGGTGATACAGGATGTAGGAGGGAGAATGATGCCAATAAACACCTATGCATCTGAAATGCTTAGAAAATTAAGCAAACATGATACTTACGAAGAATTTGATGCCAATCAGGTATTTCTTTCCATACAGGAAAGTCCCTTATTGTGGTACAACGTGCCCATAATCTATTTAAAACCACAAAAAGCAGATTCCATACGTAGATTGATTGGTGTAGCAGAAAGTCAGAAATATGTTGCTTTGGTAGACTTTTTTACAGAAAATGGGGCTTATAAACTGGCTCCATATCTGGAAGAAGCATATAAAGCACAGATACCAAATGGGTTTCAAAAAGAATTTAAGGAAACAGACCAACGTGTAAATCTGTTATACAATACCATTGAAGGTTATGCTTTAAGAATTTTCCCTATTCCTGATGATGAGAACATAAATGGATCTCTTCGGTTGAATATAGACGGGATGGATATAGAGACAAAATCAATGACTCCCTATATGGCAACTTTATAAATAATGGTTTTAGTGCCTACTTAATGACTTTAAACGCTGCAAAACAATCAGGGGATTTTACCAAAGCTGAAGAGTTGCTGGGGTCTTTCAAAAAAACACAACATAAATTTGGCAGCAGCGTCATGCTTTCAGACAAAAAGATTCAGGCCGAATTGAACTATAACAAATACGATATTTTTAAAAGACTCTATAGTTGGTACATGTATGCTTCAGCAATTATGTTCCTACTTATCATTTTCCAAATTTTTAAGGAAAGAAGCAAAGCATTAAAAATATCCATAAATGTGTTTAAGGTGATTATTTGGGTGTTTTTTGGATTGCATACCTTAGGCTTAATAGTAAGATGGTATATTTCTGGTCATGCACCTTGGAGTGATGCCTACGAATCCATGATTTACGTAGCTTGGGCTACCATGTTATTTGGGTTGATATTTGGAAGAAAAAGTGATTTAACCATAGCTGCAACGGCTTTTGTAACCTCCATGATTTTAATGGTGGCTCATTGGAACTGGATGGATCCTTCCATAGCCAATTTGCAACCTGTATTGGATAGTTATTGGTTAATGATTCACGTGGCTGTTATTGTGGCCAGTTATGGGCCTTTTACCTTGGGAATGATCTTGGGAGTGGTCTCTTTACTGCTTATGATTTTTACCACCAAGGAAAATAAAAGTAAGATGCTTCTCAACATCCAAGAACTGACCCTAATCAACGAAATGGCATTAACGGTTGGTTTGGTATTGCTTACCATAGGAAACTTTTTAGGAGGTATGTGGGCAAACGAAAGTTGGGGAAGATATTGGGGTTGGGATCCAAAGGAAACTTGGGCCTTGATCAGCATCATGATTTATGCCTTTGTCATTCATATGAGATTGGTACCTGGATTGCGTGGTCGTTTTACCTTTAATTTAGCTTCCATAATCGCTTTTTCAAGCATTATGATGACTTATTTTGGAGTTAATTTTTATCTGGCAGGATTGCATAGTTATGCCAGTGGCGACCAAATTGTAAGTGTGAAATTTATAGCCATAGCCTTTGGAATTGTTGCCGTATTAGGCTTATTGGCTTACAGAAAATATGCCAAGTTTTACAAAAAGTAGGCTAAGCATGTTATAAAGAAAAAAGGCTGCCAAGGGCAGCCTTTTTGGTTTTATGTTAATAAAAAAATGTATTAAAGCTTTATAGGGTTTTTATCTAAATTCAACTCATCCAACATGTCTTGGGTAAATTTGTAATGTCCACGACGTGTGATAATTTTAAATCTATGGTCTTTCATTCTGGTCAATACATCCAGAAAGCGCCATTTGGATTTTAATAGCTTTGGTTTTTCAGATTTTAAACTTATTTCAAAATAATGTTTCCTACCACCTTTTTCAGCCACTATGTCTGGAGTAATAGTAATATCGCTACCTTTTTTAAGGTAGGATTTTGGTGTCTCATAACCATCAACATCCGCTTTAATGTTGTCGAATCCTAGGTTCTCTAAATACGTTAAAGATTCTTTTAAAAATACTTCGTTTTCTAATTTGTCCTGTGCTATCATGCTATAAAGATAAGAATTTTAAATGGAACTTTTGGTTAAGAACCTGTTAAACCTGTTTTTGTTTGTTCATTTTCAGTAGGTTATAGGGGTTATGCTTGTTTTTATATAACATGAGCAATATCAATTAGTTTTAATAGTTAAACATTAAATTTGTAAAATTGTACCTTATACCAACCAAAAGATGATAGAACATTTAAAAGATAATTATGGTTATTTGTTTGAAGACGCGCTGCTTCAAGAGATTAATCAAGTGGGTGTTTTTAAAGAAATTCCTGAAGGCAACAAGTTAATAGAAATTGGGGATTATATTAAATCCATGCCTTTATTGATTAGTGGTGCAGTAAAAATATTAAGGGAAGATGACCAAGGCGATGAGCTGGTGTTGTATTTTATAGAAAGAGGCGATACCTGTGCCATGACTTTATCCTGTTGTATGGGACAAAAGAAAAGCGAAATTAGGGCCATAGCCGAAACAGACACCACCTTGATCATGATTCCTGTGGAACACATGAGTTTATGGATGGGGAAATACAAAAGCTGGCAAAACTTCATCCTGCAAAGTTATCACGAACGCATGTCGGAATTGCTTGAAGCCATAGATACCATTGCTTTTTTAAAAATGGACGAACGTATTTTAAAATATCTTAGGGACAAAGCCATGGTTAACCATAGCGAAGAAATCTCGGCAACCCATCAACAAATAGCAAACGATTTGCATACCTCTAGAGTGGTGGTGTCCAGAATCCTAAAAGCTTTGGAAAACAACCATCAAATAAAAATTAATAGAAATAGAATTACTTTGTTGGACCTTTAAAAAGCTAATTGTAAATTTTCAATATGGATTTACATACCATTTTTGGATATCTGGGAGCATTGGTAATAGGTGTGGTACTGGGATTGATAGGAGGCGGAGGTTCCATTCTTACTGTTCCGGTATTGGTGTATCTACTTTCCGTTAATCCGGTGACAGCAACTGCCTATTCACTTTTTATAGTCGGTTTTACCACTTTAATTGGCGCTGTACAAAACATAAAAAAGGGATTGGTGGATTTTAAAACAGCTTTTGTGTTTGCAACTCCAGCTTTTATGGCAGTATATGCAACCAGAAAGTATTTAGTCCCAGCCATTCCACAGCACATTGGGACAGTTTACGGTTTTGTAATCACAAAGGACATGGCCATCATGATGTTTTTTGCCATTATTATGTTATTGGCTTCCATTTCCATGATTCGTAATAACCAAAAGATATCCTTGGAAGGCAATAAGGTGTCTTATAATTATCCTTTAATTGTTGCCGAAGGGATTGTTGTTGGTGTTTTAACTGGCATTGTTGGCGCAGGAGGAGGATTTTTAATCATTCCTGCCTTGGTATTATTGGCCAAACTTCCCATGAAAAAAGCAGTGGCAACATCCTTATTGATTATAGCCATTAAATCATTAATAGGATTTATAGGCGATATAGAAAATTTAAAAATAGATTGGTTATTTTTATTGGCTTTTACAGCAGTTTCAGTAGTAGGAATTTTTATAGGAACCTATCTTTCAAATTTTATTGATGGGAAGAAATTAAAAAAAAGCTTCGGGTGGTTTGTTTTAATTATGGGATGTTATATTATTTACAAAGAACTTACCCATTAACAATAAATTGTAACAATTGTTACTGCAAAAAAAGAATAACATGCCTATTTTTGTAACCTAATTCCAAATACAAGTAAAGCTTAAGAGCTGTATTTTTAAAACGAACATATAAAATACCAACACATGAAGATAGAACAAATTTATACAGGTTGTTTGGCACATGCAGCCTATTATATAGAAAACAATGGAGAAGCAGCAATTATAGATCCTTTAAGAGAAGTACAACCTTATATAAAAAGGGCCAAATTGGACGATGCAAAAATCAAATATATTTTTGAAACCCATTTTCATGCCGATTTTGTGAGTGGTCATTTGGATTTAAAAAAGAAAACTGGAGCAGATATAGTATTTGGACCAACTGCAGAACCTTCTTATGAGGCGATTATTGCCGAAGATGGACAAATATTTCAAGTTGGGGAGTATCAAATTAAAGCCATACATACTCCAGGACATACCATGGAAAGTACTACCTATTTGTTGATAGATGAAAATGGAAAAGAACACGGCATCGTGACTGGAGACACTTTGTTTATAGGTGATGTGGGAAGACCGGATTTGGCGCAGAAAATAGCATCCGATTTAACCCAAGAAAAACTGGCAGGTTATCTGTTCGATTCGCTACGAAATAAAATCATGCCTTTAAGCGACGATCTTATTGTATATCCCAATCATGGAGCAGGTTCTGCCTGTGGAAAAAACATGAGCAAGGAAACTACCGACACTTTAGGTCACCAAAAGCAAGTAAATTATGCCCTAAGGGCAGATATGACCAAAGAAGAATTTATAGCAGAATTATTGGATGGTTTAAGTGCACCTCCAGGGTACTTTCCTCAAAATGTAATGATGAACATTCAAGGGTATGAAAGTTTTGATCAGGTCATGGAAAAATCGCATAAGCCCTTAACACCTAAAGAGTTTGAAGCATCTGCCAACGAAACCGAAGCAGTTGTTTTGGATGTGCGCCATCAAAACGATTTTGTTAAAGGACACATACCACGTTCCATTTTTATTGGAATTGATGGAGGTTTTGCTCCTTGGGTTGGCGCTTTAATTGTAGATGTTAAACAACCCATTTTAATTGTAGCTCCTAAAGGGAGGGAAGAAGAAGTCATTACCAGACTCTCTAGGGTTGGTTTTGATCATGTTGTTGGATATTTGGACGGCAGTTTTGAAGCTTGGAAAAAGGAAGGTTTGGAATACGATACCATTTCAGCCATTTCTGCTGAAGAATTTAAAAACAGATACGAAGACATTAAAGACGTTATTTTTGATGTGAGAAAAGAAGGTGAGTACACAGCAGAACATATTGAAAATGCTCATTTTACGCCATTGGATTTCTTAAATGACTATTTATCGGAGTTTCCAGACAACGAAACCTTTTATTTACATTGTGCAGGAGGTTACAGGTCTGTGATAGCAGCTTCCATTTTAAAAAGTAGGGGAATCCATAATTTGGTGGATGTTGCCGGTGGATTTTCAGATATTAAAACCTGTGGTGTTCCAACCACAAACTATGTTTGTCCTTCCACTTTAAAATAAACTTGATTTTTTATAATAAATAATTGTGAAGAGCGACCAACGGTCGCTCTTTTTTATGTAACTTATGTTACTGATGGGTTAGGTATAAACGCTTAAATTTATACTTCCAAATAAAACCAAAAATCAACATGAAAAAAAGGCTTATTTTATTTTTTTTAATGCTCTTGGCCATAACAGTTCATGCGCAAGAAGCAGATAGTATTGCCTTGCTTTCCCCAGTAGAATTTAAAACCCAAATAGAACGTGGGACTGTGCTACTTATTGATGTAAGAACCCCTGAAGAATTTCAAGAAGGCCATATAGAAGGGGCTTTAAACATCGATTTTTATTCTGAAGACTTTGAGAAAGAATTCCATAAGTTGGATAAAGAGCAACCTGTTTATTTGTATTGCCGAAGTGGGTATAGAAGCAACCAGTCTGCCATAAAATTAAAAGAAATGGGCTTTAAAGATGTCTACGATTTAGAAGGAGGCATCCTAAATTATAATCAAGAAGATTAATGAACCGAGCCTATGGCGAACACATTTTACCTTATTATAAAATAG
>SWCA01009058.1_pt1 | contig 27240 bp, 27 predicted proteins | sample 4692961 | NCBI WGS metagenome assembly SWCA01 (sample SAMN10267275, study PRJNA491770) | bioreactor metagenome | isolation source: DHS bioreactor inoculated with | place: Japan: off Shimokita Peninsula
CCGAAAATATCCTCAACCTGTTGGTTAATATTGACCAGTGCATCGTACGGAGCGGTCTTTTCATGGCGGGTATTCACAATTTTCCGCACATGATCCATCCAGCCTGAGCGTTTTAACACCATAATAACGCTCTTCTCCCCTACCAAACCAACCAGCTCGTTCAGGTAGGACAGGAGCACTTTCCCAGAGATGTAAAAATCACTGTCAGGTGCTACGCTCATCTTGTTCCTTTGATGAATAGGGACCGAAATATAATTTTGCATACAATTGTATCCACAAATTCTCTACTTAGATTATAGATTTTTTTCAGTCCAAATGACATGTTTTTTCCTTACAACGCCTACGATTCAGAAAATTTCAAATTAACAAATATGCAAAGTGATTAGACCCTTTGAGAAAGCAATAAACCTTTTCCTCTTATATGAACACTAAGCAGCAGCCACCAAAATTTGATAAGCATCTTGCGGATAAATATCGCGATGTTCACCCATCTTCGTGCCCCGTTCAATGAACCGGTCTCGGATTTTCCGGGCTGCTTCCTGCGCATCAATCCCATAATCGCTGAAACGTGTCGGCATGCCGATGCGATGGAAGAATTCTTCCGTGGCCCGAATTGCCTGCTCCACTACATCCTGCCCGGATGTTTCGTAGATGCCAAACACGCGTTGCGCATATTGAAGAATCTTTTCCCGCTTTTGATCTTTTTTATAGCGCATCATTGCGGGATAAACAAGCGCCAACGTCTCCGCATGAGCCAGACCATAAAATGCGGTAATCTCATGCCCGATCACATGGGTTGCCCAATCGGTCACCACACCACAACTCAAATTACCATTCAATGCCTGAGTGGCACACCAGGTATACGTTGCGCGGGCATCATAATCAGCTGGATCGGCCAGAATGGCATCGGCTTCTTCCACGAGCGTCTTCAAAATCGCCTCCGCCTGCCGGTCCTGCAAGGGGGTGGCGATGGGATAGGTCAGATATTGCTCCATCACATGGATGAAACTGTCGACGATGCCATTACGAACCTGGTTTTTCGGCAGGCTGTAGGTGGTTTCCGGATCAAGGATGGAAAATTGAGGGGCTAACTTCCAATCTCCGAAACTCAATTTTTCGTGGGTAGTCTGGCGTGAAATCACTGCGCCGGAATTCATCTCGGATCCGGTGGCTGGCAAAGTCATCACACTGGCAAGTGGGACAGCACTCGTGACCGATGCATTTTTCGCCAATAGATCCCAGGGATCACCTTCGAAGGGAATGGCTGCGGCGATGAATTTGGTTCCATCCAACACCGAACCGCCACCCACAGCCAATAGAAATGTAACCTGTTCGCTTCTGGCTACTTCCACGGCTTTCATCAGGGTTTCGTAGGTCGGGTTAACCTCAATGCCGCCGAATTCCACCACTTTTCGATCACCTAATGCGGTTTTAACCTGATCATAGACACCATTCTTAAAAATGGAACCGCCCCCATAGTTCAACAGGATTTTTTCATCCTGGTTGATTAATTCGTTCAATTTTGCGATGGTACCCCGGCCAAACACGATCTGTGTAGGGCTTTTAAAAATAAAATTCTTCATAATTCCCTTTCATTCTGCATCCACATTTGCCCGCAGATCATTATACCCAAAGTCAGGTTGGTTTTTGGGAAATTAACAAACTTCTAATACCCCAATGTATCGATCCAGTTGGCAAAGGTATGCGCCAACCCGGGGGCAACAATGTTTCCGGTTCTCAACATCACGAATCCCATAAACAGGCTGATCGGGATCAAGGCTGCTGAGCTGAGTAACGCCCAGATTATGCTTCGATATACCGCGGCGCTGGCGCAAGACTCGCCACGACTCCGCATAAAAAGCATAGCCGGGCCAAAAGCAATCAGCGCATCGAGTGCCTGGCTGGCAACATCACTTTTCTCCCTGGATTGGTCACTGATTATGAAGGCTTATCGTACCTCAAGTCTGATTATCATTAGAGATGGCATTCAACACCGCTTGCAACACCTGCGACAGCGGAAGATTGTATTGATTGGCAATTCTGCGGCAATCTTCATATTCGGGGACGTGTTGGATAACCGTCCCATCCAGCCATTTGCGTTTGACACGCACAGTCCCCCAGTCGGTGGTCACATCCATGAAATCACGCTGCGCTTCATAGCGCTGCACCGGGTAGACTCGTACGCCAAAGGTAGTCGATTCCTGCAATAGAATATTCGCCAGGGCTGCTTCCTGTGTGCGCTGTGCAATGATGGTGATTTTCGTCGCTGGCCGGTTTTTTTTCATAAAGATCGGTTGATATGCCACATCCAGTGCACCAGCTGCAAAGCAACGCTCCATTAAATGCCCATACCATTCGGGATTCATATCATCGATATGCGTCTCAAGCACCACGTGTTCGTGATGATGCTCGCTTTCTCTCTTCCCGATCATCACGCGCAGGATGTTCGGCCAGGGGGTATCTTTTGTCCCTGCCCCACTGCCCTGTTTCTCCAGGGTCATAGCCGGTTTTTCAAATTTAGCACAGGTCGCCAGGAAAGCCGCACCAGTTGGGGTAATCAACTCCACTTGCGCTGTAAAAGGGCGCATTTTCGCCTTGCATGCCGTTAAAAGTGCCATGGTAGCCGGCGCAGGAATGGGCATTGCGCCATGTTGGGTTTCGACAGTACCTTCACACCACGGCAAAGACGAGGAATACACTTCCTCTATTTGAAAGTAATCCATGGCAGTACTGATCCCCACCACATCCAGAATCGAGTCAGTCGCCCCAACCTCATGGAAATGCACCTGTTCCGGATCAACCCCGTGTACCTGCCCCTCTGCGATAGCCAGAATTTCAAAAATCTTCAGGCTAATTTCCTTCACCGGCTGTGAAAGCTGGCTGTCCGTCAGTAACTGGCGAATATCTGACATATGACGATGGTGGTGATGATCCATCCCTTTTTCGGTCTGTTCAAGAGCGATGTTAAAATAGCCAGCCTGAATGGCGCCTTTCATCACCGGTTGGAAAGAAAGATGATAAACCTCCGGTAAGTCAAGGGACGCAAAAGCGTTTTTGAGTACATCCAGCGGCAAACCAGCATCCAGAAATGCCCCCAACAACATATCACCACTGATGCCGGAAAAAGCATCCACATAGAGTATCTTCGTCATTGTTGTAAACCCTCATTCATACTACCACTGCGAAAACCCTGCAAATCCAGGGTCACGTATAGAAATCCACAATTTTTGATGGCGCGCACAATCTCTTCCCGCTGGGCAATCACCAACTCGAAGCATTCAGCCGGTACTTCGATGCGGGCGACGCTCTCGTGATAGCGCACACGCAGCTCTTTATGACCCATTTCCTTTAATAGCGCTTCTGCGCAGGCCACTTGCTCCAGGCGCCGACGGCTGATCTCAACCCCATACGGAAAACGGCTCGCCAGACAGGGCGTGGACGGTTTATCCCAGACGGGGAGATTCTGCCATTTTGCCAGTTGGCGTACTTCCGTTTTGGTAATGCCTGTCTCTGCCAATGGACTCAGCACGCCCAGCTCCTGTAATGCCTGCCGGCCCGGGCGGTAATCGCCAGAATCGTCCGCATTCGATCCATCTACAACTTGAGTGATGCCCAGGCGGGCTGCCTGGTCAGAAATTTTTTCCAAACGAATAAATTTACAATAATAACAACGCCTGGATGGGTTGGAGCGAATTTCGTCATTTTCCAGTTCATCCAATGGGATGCTGATCAATTCGACCCCCAACTGATCTGCAATTTGGCGGGCATCCTCCACCTCCTGCGGAATTTCCATTGGCGACACGATCGTAAAGGCTTTGACGTGTTCTGTGCCCAGTGCTTGCACGGCGGCGCAGCAAACCAGGGCGCTGTCCACTCCCCCGGACAGGGCAACACCTATGCGATTAAAGTTTTGCAGCCATCCAATCAGACTCTTCCATTTCCTTAAGATTGTGGTCTCAACATCAATCATGCTGATCACTGCCTGCCACGCTTTGACGGTTGATCAAAGCTGCCTGATACCCAGCCCCAAAACCGTTGTCAATATTGACCACCGAAACGCCATTGGCGCAGCTATTAAGCATGGCCAGCAGTGCCGCCAGTCCCTGGAAGCTGGCACCATAACCGACGCTGGTAGGGACGGCAATCACCGGTGCGCTTACCAAACCGGCGACCACACTTGGTAACGCTCCTTCCATCCCGGCTACCACCACCAGCGCTGTGGCAGTATGCAGCAGATCAATTTTGTCCAGGAGCCGGTGTAAACCCGCCACCCCGACATCAAATAAACGCGTAACAGCGGAGCCCATCATTTCGGCGGTGATGGCCGCTTCTTCAGCCACCGGGATATCCGCAGTCCCGCCGGTCAACACCAGCACACAACCCTGGCCAGGTGTAGGATTGGCTTGCCAGGTTAAGACCCTGGGAATGGGATAATATTGGATCTGCGGAAATCGCTCCATGATCTGGTTCGCGATTTTCTCGTCCAGGCGGGTTATCAGCAAGTCACTGCCTTGCGAGATGATCCGGTCAGTGATAGCCAATAATTGTTCTGCCTGCTTGCCGGCACCAAATATCACTTCCGGATAACCACAGCGCAGTTCACGCTGCTGGTCCAGGCGTACCGCATCTCCGATCATTTCGTATGGATAGTTTCTTAGGGTCTTTAATGCCTCATCAATCGAAACATGCCCTGCCTGGACCTGTTTCAGCAAATCAATCAGGAATTGTTGCTTCATGGCTGGCTGTTCACTTAATCAGCAATCCCATAGCGAATAATGCAATAAATTGCCTGAAAACCATCCTTCCAGCCAATTTTCTTGCCTTCTGCATAGGATCTGCCAAAGTAAGAGATCGGGGTTTCAAACATACGCCAACCTCGGCGGGCCAGCTTGGCGGTTACTTCCGGTTCAAAACCAAAGCGGTTCGACTTTAAGGGGATCTCTTTAATTACATTTGCCCGGAATACTTTATAACCTGTTTCCATATCGGTCAGATTCAGGTTGGTGGTGATATTGGACAAAAAGGTCAGAAATCGATTGCCATTGTAATGCCAGAAATATAATACCCGGTGCGGACCACCCAAAAAGCGGGAGCCATAAACCACATCCGCATTGCCATCCAGAATAGGTTTTAATAAATTAGGGTAATCACTCGGGTCATATTCCAGGTCAGCATCCTGGATCAGGATGATATCGCCAGTGGCTTCCTTAAAACCACGCCGTAAAGCTGCCCCCTTGCCCATATTGACAGGTTGTTGAAAGACTTTGATCTCTGGATGTTCGACTGCCAATTGCTGCAAGATTTCCACCGTGCGATCTTTGGAGCCATCATCCACGACTACCAGTTCCAACTCCAGTCCTTCCATGGTGACATCCAGAACCCGCTGAATGGTGGTGGAGACAAATTGTTCTTCGTTATAAACCGGGATGACAACACTGAGTTTCTGCATGCTATCTCTATTCATTATTAAAATCACCTGGAAATGTAGGAAAGATATGACTCTCCCCGGCTAATTTTACTATGATTTTGATGGAAGGATGCAATTCCAATTTTATGAATTTTTAAAATGAGCGTATCGATCCAGTACTTTTTGCGTCTTAATCAATAAGATACAGATTCATATACTATTTTTGATAGACTTTATCCTCGTCCCTATTCTAAGCCTGATCCCCTGCTCTCCCCTGAATGGGGATCAGGTCATTTAAGGGCTTGATTACAAAACATGTCTGATTTGATATTATTAATCTATGCGCATTAATATAAATGATTGACTATTGGATGATTGCCTGCATGCATATTTTGCATTCTGGCCTGCGTGCAATTCTTTCTTTAAGGCCTTAAGGCAATGCTTTCCTCTTGGCCGGAATGAAAATTTTGCATTAAGGCCGCCAGCGTGCAAATATTGCCCACCTACTGAGTGCAAATCTTGCATGACTCGTGAGTGCAATTTTTGCACGTGATTCATATCACTACTTAATTAACTACTTAAACTACTTTTAAATAGTCATATCTATTAATCTTTTAATCCCCTTAATGATCTGGTTAAATTCTTCAAGTTCGAAATAGGCATGGGTTGATTGCTGGAGATACGTGAATGATACCGGTTTCCCCAATCCCCTGTTTAAAAATTCAGCACTTTCCGGATTGACGGTTTCGTCCTGCCTGGATTGAAAGATCATGACCGGAACAGTCACTTGATTTAAAATCGACGAAGTTTCTCTGGCAATGCGACGGATATCCAGCAATATGGGGATCCACAATGGCAGACTCCACCAATCTTTCAGACCCACACTGAAGGCGTCACGATATGTTGAAATCAATGGATCCTGGGTATTCGCAGAACTGAATAAGACCCGCATTGATAATGATATCTGCCGCCAGGTGATACGGGTCTTTATGGGCGTATTCAGCAGGACGATCCCCTCCACAGGAACTTGCCGGGATGCGTTCAGAGCCAGCAGCCCACCCAGAGAATGCCCCACCAGAATGATTTTTGAATAGGTTTTCTGCAATTCTGCCAGGGTCAGGTCGACATGAGCCTGCCAGGCATCCGGCTGAGTGACAGCGAATTCATAGCCACTACCACCATGTCCGGGTAACAACAAAGCTTCTCCATAAAAATGGAAGGGTCGCAAAGCATTCGCGATACGACGAAACTCCACCGGGGACCCCAGAATGCCATGGATATACAGAATCGCTAAATCAGATTCTAAAGGTCCACAGGTAAATGGCTGGTGTTTTGGAATCATCATATAGGAAATCTTAAACCTGGTGATATTTGCTTTGCCTTCTTCAGGGAGTTTATCATCAAAGTCAGTTTTTGAGCGTGGACAAGAAGCACTCGACATCCTGAATAAATTGCATGGTCCCGCTTTCGATTTGTTTCGTTAGAGAACCAAAATCATTAAAATCAGGATTGTCAACCAAAATGTGTTCTATGATCGCATCAACACCCTGGGTGGTTGGCACAATCTGATATTGGTTCCAACCACTGTCTTTGATCACATTCCAGTATTTGGATTGCATCTGTTTATTGAAACCCACCAGCCAAACTTCAAATCGAAACGTCTCATGGACAAAAATGATCCCGATTTTTAACCCACGAAATTTTAATGATTGAGAATAGATTGAAAAAAAGGTCATATCCATACTTCCCGGATATAGACTGGAAACGTAATAATCAGGATATGTGGTTTTAAAGTGGGTTCTCAAATCTGCAACATATCTGATTAATCCTTGATAGGCTTCCTTAATAGTACCTTTTTCGAGCTGCTTTTTATATTCGTTCATCGCTTCCTGAAGTGTTGCCATATTTACTCCCATCATTTTGTTTTTGATCACTACGTAAATCGCCGCCAGATGATTTTCCGGATTTATTGTTAAATTTATTTATACAAGGTTGATTAATAATGGATGAGCTGGTAGATAACTCCCTCAAGTTTAGCATTGATTTTTGCAATTGTTTCAATTTTTGTGGGTCTAGTTAAAAATGTAGGTTGACATATCGGTTTTCCTTGGTGTTTCTAATTTGAATTTAAAGATACTATGCTAGCATAGCCATCAAACACTTTCAACTCATGATGAGGGAAAAAATATCAAGGAAAGCTATGGAAAAAATTAGCAGTCTACAATCACTGCCCCTAAAAAAAGTATTAAGGGCAAAACACATCGCCGTTCCTGCGGAACATGGTGCCTGGGTATTCTTATTCAGTCCCCTGCTGATCGGATTAGCACTTGGAGGATGGTCGCAGGGAAGTATCCCCCTGATTTTGGCTTTATTGTCAGCCTTTCTAATTCGCCAGCCGTTGACAATTTTGGTTAAAATTTATTCGGGCAGACGGACAATGAAGGATCTTTATCCGGCAGTATTCTGGATGTTTATCTATAGCGTTCTTTTGATAACCAGCCTGACAGCCCTCATCATGTTGAAATATCAATTCATTTTGTACCTGGCAGTGCCTGCCATCCCGGTGTTCATCTGGCACCTCTGGCTGGTCAGTAAACGGGCGGAACGGCGCCAAAAACTGATTGAAGTTGTTGCTGGCGGCGTGCTGGCATTAGCCGCTCCGGCCGTTTATTGGGTAGGTATAGAACGATACGCCCCTCTGGGATGGTTGCTGTGGGGCTTAGCCTGGCTGCAGGTGGCTGGCACAATTCTGAGTGCCTATCTGCGATTAAATCAAAGGCAGCTGAAGGAAATGCCCTCACGCAGGGAAATGCTTCGCATGGCAACACAGACGTTATTATTCAACACAGTCTTACTGGTTGGAGTCGTCATATTGGCAATCATGGGATGGGTACCGCCTTTCACTCCCCTCGCCTTTCTGATCCAACCCCTGGAAGTCATCTGGGGAATCTACCGCCCGGCAATAGCCGTATCCCCTAAAAAGATCGGTATACGGCAATTAATCATCAGCAGCCTTTTCACGCTGGTTTTCATCGCCACCTGGTGGCTCGGATAGGGGATATTAACAAAATTGAATGGGACTAAAAACGGTCCCTGTTCAGGATGCAGAATGGAATTTGTACCAACAGCCGTTTTTGGCTATCAGTGGGTAAGCACGCGCTCTGGCTTGATTTTGTAAATGACGCGCACCTCTCCTGGTGCGAGGTTAGGATATTTATCCGCGCCGGTGTACTTTTTCGCCATCTTGTTGATGTGGTCCAGTGCACCTTCTTCCACTGCTTCCGCTACCCGGCCACGCACTTCGAGATAGCGATAGGGATTATCAGGGTCCTGAATTTCGACGGTTACCTGGGGGCGTTCCTGCATGTTGCGGTCTTTCTGACGGCCGCGTGACGTGTTGATGATGACATATTCGCCATCAAAATCCACCCAGACTGGAGTAATCTGGATACTTCCATCGGGCATACTGGTACCCAGATGGGCGAAAGATTGCTTTTTGAAAAGATCTACATAATCTTTGGGTATTTTCGTGGTCATATAATCCTCCTGATTTCTATGATTATATAAAGGATACCAGTGGCCAGAGTGAAAATCAAAAGCTCGTGTAACCTTCCATTCACTGGTGGAACTCCGTGAAAAATAGAAAAAATGCACTATTATGAATATAAAAAAAAAGAAATAATCCTCCTGAGTTTCTCAAACGAATAACCTGAATTCAGGAGATATGAGCTTTCAATAACCGCTTCATAAGAAAATGGAGACACTCAGATGAAAATGCTCTTGGCTCGCAAGCGTACGGGCGGGTTCCGAACCCGCCCGTACAACTAATTGGCCAATTCACCGGTGATAGGCTGATAATAATAGAAAATATGTGCTATTAAAATTATTATGGATAGCAATAAAAATTATTAATCTAATAGCTGAAAAAACAATCAAACTGGTGAGAAAAAGAACCGCCCCCTGCCCTGCTGGTTGCAAAGTGTAACCGCGGTTACTATTTTTGCCACCATTCCGGTGGGAACTCCAGCTTCCAATCATAGCGTGGGCTTTTAGATGGCTTCTTATATTTGGAGAGATCAATCTGTCCATCCTGGTAGGCTTCCATAAATCTGTGCAAGGCTAATGTCGCTAATTGGCTGGCGGGTAAAGACAGTGATTCTGCCAGATCAAAGACAGCTTGCTTGAGCTGTGGCGGCAGGTCGTAAGTGACGCGCGAATCTCGGCGGGCACGGATTTTCGCTCTTTCCCTGGCTTTCTTCTCCCGCACCTTGCGCGGTAAACGGGCTTCTGCCTGTTTATTTTCCATACCAGCCAGTAAATCTGCCACAGCAGGGTCCAATATCGATCTGCGTTGTAAATTGCGATTAGCCATCAATCACCTCCAGAAGACGTTCCACAATTTGTCGATAGCCCCCCACCTGGTTTTTTCCATCCTGATATCCGCTCATCGCCGGGCTATTGGGTGAATATTCCCACAACGTTTGTCCGTAGGCAGCCGCTTCCCGCACGCGCGTATCCTGCGGGATGGGGGGTAGAACTTTATCACCAAAAGCTTGTACGATATCCTGAAATTGAGTAACCGTTTCACGGGTGGTGCGGTCAAAAAAAGTCGGTAAAATTGAATAACCCGCAAATTGATGCCCGCGCTGGTTTATCTCAGCCAGAGTTAATAAAATTTCCCTGACTCCATCCACCGCCATGGCATCTGGACGGGTGGGGATTAACACCCAATCACTGGCAACGAGGCCATTAATGTGTAATACATCCAGTGAGGGCGCCATATCCAATATAATGACATCGTATTTCGTATCACGCAAACGCTCCACCAAGAGGGTCTCGCGAAAATCCATCAAGGTGATATGCCTTTTGACACTTTCTGTGCGTTTATCACTGGAGAGGATATCCAGATCCGGTCGGACTGTCTGAACCACGTCTGTAAGTGCCTCGTCCATCACCAACCAGCGGTATAACGCGGGTGTCTTTTCCACGCCAAACGAAAAAGCTACATGACCCTGCGGATCCAGATCGATGATTAATGTGCTCTTTTGATGCTGCGAAAACCCACTAGCGAGTGTAACCGCGGTAGTGGTTTTTCCGACACCACCTTTTTGATTTGCGAGGGCAATGGTGAACATGATTGGGGGTTGGCTCCTTTGTGGTTGCAGAAATTCGTGGCGTACAATCACCAAGGGGTGACCCTGCTGATTATCGCTTAAAAGATGCCAAATGTCAAGAGGCGACCCTAAGGGTATACCCTATATAACACACAGCGTATACCCTTCGAGCAAATAACCCGATTCTCAGGCTTTTTCAGGGACACATGGGGTATTTATTCAAATATAAAAACACGACTCATCTGAACGCTATTTAGGTTGATTCAAAAATGGGGGAAATTGCAGTGATTATTTTGGACATTTTATAAAAGGTCGTAAATTATTTTTGGTGAAAGCATCGTGGCAGGTCAGCTGATAATTGAAATTGAGCATTGCCTTAATCAAAAAAACCTGCCATTGTTATGATTCGTAACCGTGGTTACGAATCTTGTGCTAACCAGCAGGAATGCTGTTTTCTGGTGGAAGCAGATGCTCTGGGAACCTATCTTCTTTTTAATCTGGCTTGAATAAGGGTCAATAATTCTGATAAAATCTCGGCCGCGTTTTCTGCCTGACCGCTGACGAACAGGTCATCAGCTAGTGAATCCAGAATTTCGGATTGTTCCAGGTGTCCAATACTGCGAAAAACTTTGGTAAATTTACGCAAAGAGCGGGAGGCATTCTTTTCAGGGGTAGACGGGGTGCGTGGAGAGCTATCCTTTTTTGTTTCTGGTGTTGGTTTTTCATTGAGTGCCTGTTCCGCAACTTCTTCTGAAGTCAGGCTGTTTTGAATGCTTTGATGGATTAAAACCTCCCAGTTACGCTGTGGCTGGCTCAGGATTTCACGTAAGACGCGTTCCGGTAGGCGAAAACGATCCGCCATCTCCAGGATATTACTGGGGAATTGCAAGATATTCAATAATTGCACCATACGCGGGCGGGTGAGTTGCATAATCGGAATGATGCGGTCCCATAGGCCAGCCGGCATACGCTGGGCACGTGCCTGGCGAAAGAAATCATAATCATCCGGGAGGTTTTCATCGGGTGTAATACCCAACTCAGCCAGGATTAAAGCTGCCACTTCACAGGCTTGTTCAACGGCTGAAGGTGTTTCTGCATGGCGGTTTTCCAATACCTGGCGCTGTCGGGTCGGTTTTTCCACCACTTCTACACGTAGCAACGGCTCTTCCTTTAAGTGGTTGGCGCTGACTTGCAAACAGGCTGCCCAGAAACGGCGTTCACCGGTCTCAATCAGGAACACAAAATTCCCATCAGGATCATTTTCCCAGGATCCGGTGATGGCTTTGATCTGACCATGTTCATCAAAGGAACTTCCCAGCGAGAGGAGGCGCTCCACTTCAGCTTTCACACCACTATCGTGTTGGGCGTATTTCAGCCATTCCGCGGCGGCCTGATAACAGTCAATTTCACCCGAATAAAAGGAATGGCGGATATGCATGGGCAATAAGCGCCGTGGTTGAAAACGATCCGGCATCATTTCGCTGGGTTTTAAGCGCTCAATGCGCTCGATTTCCCGCTCAACCTTCCCTGATTCCTGAATGGAGGTCGGTGTAGACATGGGTTTTTCTTCTGCTGCCGGAAAATCCTCAAATGCGTTAAATCTCTTTTTCTTGCTGGGTGCCATTTTTTCTCCTTACCGTACGCTCGGGGAACTTCGTTGAATAACAGTTTCGACCAGATCACCATACTCCCTGGTGGCACGCGAACTGGACGCGAGTTGACCCGGTTGGCGTTGCCGCGGGGGTTTGTAAGTGAATATATCCATATGGCTGGAATGCGCATACGCCAGATCGGAGGCTTTGTGGATCGGTCCGAGCAATTGCTGGGGGTAGCGTTGTTCCAATTGTTCCAGGATCTCACGCACCTCGATGCGTTGTTCCTCACAAATCGTGGGCAAATATCCCAGGATATTAATCTCAGGGTTAAAATGCATGCGCACCTGTTCAATCGTGTTCTGTAATTCACGTAAACCAGAAACACCCAGATAACTGGGCTCGACTGGAATAATAATGTGGTTGGCGGCAACCAATGCATTCACCAGCAGGTCGCCGCTGGTGGGAGGTGTATCGATAATAATGTAGGCAAACTGGTTTTGAACCGGACGCAATACCTGATGGAGTCGTGATTCATTGGCCATCAGGGTGGGCAAAACCCGGGCAGCATCCACCATGGCAGCCCGGTTGGAAGGCAATACAAAGAGGTTGGGATGGTGCATGGAGACGCGTAACAGTCTTTGAATGGAAGGGGGAGGCGATTCCACCAGCAAGGCCGGCAGGCTTTGCTGCGGAGGGGCGTCATGTTCCCCATATGCAGTGGCCAATAAGGCGTGCCCCTGGGGATCCATATCGATCAATAACACCCGCTGCTGGGCGCCAGGTTGATCCGCCAGTAACAAAGAAAGCCCGGCAGCAAGGTTCACTGCGGTGGTTGTCTTGCCTACGCCGCCTTTTTCATTTGCAATGGTGATAATGACTGCCATAATCCCTCTTTCTGGTAATAATAAGTCTAATTTCCGAAGGAATGAATCTAATTGCCTTATTTATGTCATTTTTAAGTATATTAGCATATATTAAGGGCAATTTCAACTTAATTACGTTAATTAATTGGTTTTTAAGGTAAAATAGCGATAATTCTCTTGATTTTCTTGATAATTAATGCAATAATATTCGCAGATTGATTGAAGGAGTGCTTATGTTCAATTCATTGAACGATGAAGAGTGGCGAGTAGCCAGAATGGAACGCTTAGGTCTCAAAGAGGATCCTTTCAAATTATCCGCCGATCCACGCTATTTATATCTGGGACCTGAACACTTAGCCGTCTACCGTCAGGCGCAGGGAGTTGTCTCCAGGCGCAGAGGACTGGCGCTCTTTTCGGGTGACATGGGTATGGGAAAAAGTTCATTGGCTCGGCGTATCTACGATTTATATGCGGCTGAAGATTCGGTGGTTATCAGTTACATTCACACAGCTTCCTTTAAATCAGGTATGGATGCTGCCCGGCAAATCTCTCTGTCACTGGGGCTTCCAACACAACGAAGTTTTCAGCGGCAAATGGATACCCTGGAACGTTTAATGGCTGATGAATACACCCGTAACCGCAATGTAGTAATTATACTGGATGATGCACAGATGATGGAGCCGGAGGCACTCGAAGTTTTGCACCGACTCTACAATTTTGATTATGACTCCAAGGTGGTGCAGATTCTGGCGTTTGGGCAGCGGGAGATGAACAGTCTGTTTGAAACCAACAAAGCCGTCAATGCGCGCGTCTTTGTGCGTTTGGCATTGCCTCCCCTGACCTTATCCAGTTCATTGCAAATGGTTCTGTTCCGGTTGAATGTTGCCGGAAGGGGTGAACCCTTTATCGATGATGATGCATTTGAATTGTTGTACGACCGTTCACAAGGTGTTCCGCGAGAAATCATTCGCCTATGTGCCCTGTCTACTGATCTGGTACTGCAATCCGACACTTCAACCATCACGTTAGATATTGTAAGAGAGGTAGTAGCATATGAAGCATGATTCCCACTCCGGACCAAGTAATGCCTGGGTCCAACTCTATCAGGCACGCCGGATCACCTCCGATCCGCAATCCCGACCTCCCGGCAGGCCACCATCATTGGTGCCGCGCCACAAAGTTGGTTTAACCCTCTCCAAAGGAGAAATGGCTGAGCTTACCAAATGGCAAAACCGTCTGGCCAAGATGGTGGGCAGGAAAATCTCGCTGGGGGAGACGGTGGGCATTATCTCGCGGATATGCAGTGCGCGTTTCCAGTTGGTACCCGGTGAGAAAGCCCGTAATCTGGAAGAATTGGTACAAATGTTGATCAATGCGGAATAGATTTTTCTACCAAAAATATACTTAATTATCGGAAGAAATAATTAACAGAGAGTCATCAGTAAAATTGCGTGTAGATTAAGAGGATAGGAGGATTTTGAATGAAAACAGCAGCTGTCCGGGCGTGCAAACAGCCGAAAAGTGACCATAAAATTCATCCGAATAGGTTTGAATTTCTTGATTCCTTGGACCAGTGCTGGCATACATATACGAATAGGGGCTGGCAGGTACATCAATCTGCTGTGCTTTACCTGTCAAACGCTATTTTTACTTTGGAAATATTAATTCCCTGATTCATGGATGTGGCGGATGGATAATCGTGCTGAACGCAGGACCGAAGATGGGCAATAAAACAGCTATTTCAGATCACGAGCAGGCCTGGCAAATGGTGCTGGGTCAATTAAGTGCCGATATGAGCCGGAAAGATTTTGATACCTGGGTTAAAGCAATCGTTCCATTGGGTTTTAATGGCAGCCAGGATAAGTTCCGACTGGCGGTCATGAATAAGCGCAATCAGGAATTTATCGAAAATCGATTAAACTCACGCATCACCAGATTGCTATCCGGTATTTATCTGCGTGATCTTGAAGTGGAAGTGTTGGTTGCAAACAAATTTTCGGACGAAAGCAGTCGAGCTGCTCATTTGTTTTCAAATCAGTCCCAGCAGCCGGAAGCTTCAGCGGATCCATCCGCCGCCAAAAAAGCAAAGTCATCTGATGAGGAAAGTTCGGATGCATTGGACGATCTGCCCGCTACCAGCAAACGCAAAGTGATGCTGCAACGGGCTTATGGAGATGAGCGTGCCAGTATCATCCAACCGGATAAAGCCATGTATGTCACCAAATATTTTTTGGAAAAATGGCTGCCGTTACTGGGGCACTCAGCCCTGATCGTTATTATGATGACCAGAAAAGTTTGTTATTGGAACCCTTACACTGGAGAAAAAAGAGATATTCTGGAAACAGAAATGGGGGAGTTGGCGCAGCAAGCCTGTATCAGCGTGCGCACATTAAAGACCGTTCTGAAAAATGATCTGATCAAACGCTACTTTATCCGCTACACTGTGCGCAGAGTCATGACGCCCAATGGCATTCGCACAGCCGGCATCCGTTTACAGGTCAGAATGGATGATCCGCTCACACCTGAAGATCAGGAAAAGCTGGGCAACTATGAAAGTGGCACCTGGTTCTCTCCAGAGTTTGAGGATGAGAGCGAAGACTACGATTTGTAATTGGTCAGAATTGGATTTCAGGCGGGAACAATTAATTTAAGAGCGCAAAACCCTGAGCCTGTTCAGCGGTAATATGAATCAATTTCCGCAACACAGCGTTTTCACGGCGATATAAGCGTTCGACGGTATGGCAAATATCCAGAGCAGTTTCGGCTGTTAAAGCTGGTTGCTTCTCATGCGCTGGGATTTGTAACAGGGAGGCTGCCAGAAAAATCAAGGTGAAGGGATCATCCGGCATCTGTATTTGTTCCAGATCAATCTGCATGTCGTCCAGGCGGTTGATGGTCTGGAGATAAAATTGCACCTGATTGCGTAAATGGCGAATCCGCCGATATAAGTCTAAAGGACGTTTTAGCTCGATCGGAAAATCTTCACTTTCGGCTCTCAGATAGGGATGTTCATCACTGATTGACTTGATGCGGAATCTTTTTTCACCAATAATTGTCAAATTAAAGCAGCCATCCTTAAGGGGATCGGCTTTGACGATTCTGGCGACCGTACCAATTTGATGTGGTTCAGCCAACGGTCCCAATGACTCCAGCCCGCGTTTGATCAACGCTACTCCAAAAACCGGCTCCTGGTTTAATAATTGACTGACCATCAATTTATAGCGGCTTTCGAAGATGTGCAAATGTAAAGGCATCCCCGGGAAAAGGACAGTATTTAAAGGAAAGAGGGGGAGATACTGCGCGGTCATGAATCTAATTCTAAATTTCTTCCGGGATTAATCCATGGCTTATATAAGGTTATTAGACAGTTTTTGTCATAATTTATTGGGAATAATGTCACTCCTTAAAATGAACAATGAGCCTGAGTTATCAAGGCTCATTGTTCGTCTTTATAAAATTCCTAAATTTACAGGCTGGGTGCGAAGATGCCGGAGAAAATTAACCAGGCTAAAGTTGTTTTGGCTAATAGACTGAGGACAATGTACACACGCTCACCATATAAATAGTCTGCCCAGCGGCCAACTTTTTTATATTGCAGGAACATATTCAAAGCAAAGATATTGAAGAAGGCAAATAGTGTGGGGATGATGATATAAACGAAGGTGGGTGGTTTGGCATCACCGGAATTGGCAGCTCCAACAAAATAGAGGAAGATGACGATCCAGGGAGCGATCCCAGCGATACAACCGTAGATGAAAGCAGTCCAATCAACTTTTTTGGTATACTGATTGTGATATTCCATCATAATACCGAACAGGTTCATGGCTGCGTTGACAGCAAAGATCAGGATGATTCCACCAATATCATTGAAACCAACCAGTAAACCAATCAATACGATCATCAGTGAAGAGCTGAGGGCATATTCATAAAACCGAACAGGATTCATGCCTTTACTTAACACCCGTGAGTACCATTTGAATCCAAACGTTGCCAGGGAGAAATGCGCCACAGCAGATAACAACAAAAAAATGGCTACTCCAATACCAAGAGGAATGTCTCCAATTTGCTGTGGATTAGCGACCAATCCTCCCAGAGAGAGATCAAATTTCAAATAGTTCGAATAAATCGGATAGGTTTCACCCGGCGTATCCACGATAAAAGTTATTACAATCATAAATACGCCCTGAATAAAATGTAGAAAGCCCATTATCAGGTTGAACTTACGAAGCTTTTGTAACTTTATTTCAAAAGTATCATTGCTTTGTTTTGTGCTCATTTAAAACTCCTTGGTTTTTTTAGTATTTCTATATTGTACATAGTCTATACATAAAAATACTAAAATGTATAATGTTTGTAAAAAGATGTTACTGAAATTCTATCGAATAAAAAATCTTAGAAGCTTGCTTCTTAGCTAAGATCAATTATGGAGTTCTAATAAAATGGGTATAATTCAAGAATCAAATATTGGTATAAATCACAGGCATAGGATGTTGCATGCATTTATCAATTGTAGTACCTGTTTATAATGAAGAAGAGAACGTCCCCCTGCTGTATCAGGCTGTTCTGGAGGCCATGCAGGCTGTCCAGAAATCCTGGGAGTTGATCCTGGTGGATGATGGCAGTAAGGATCAAAGTTATGAGAGGCTGGCAGAACTGGCTATTCATGATCCAGAACACGTCCGGGTGATCGGTTTGCGGCGTAATTTTGGGCAGACTGCCGCAATTGCAGCCGGTATTGACCATGCCATTGGGGAAGTTATCGTATTGATGGATGCCGACCTTCAGAACGATCCGCAGGATATCCCGATCCTATTGGAAAAAATCGATGAAGGCTATGATGTGGTCAGTGGCTGGCGTGCAAAACGCAAAGATACTTTTATCACCAGAACCTTGCCTTCCCTCTTTGCGAATAAATTAATTTCGATGGTTACCGGCGTACATTTGCATGATTATGGCTGCACATTGAAAGCCTATCGCCGCGAAGTATTAACCGGTTTCCGTTTGTATGGGGAGATGCACCGCTTCATTCCTGTGTATGCCAACTCTGTCGGCGCAAAACTTATTGAGATACCCGTTCGACATCATCCGCGCAAGTATGGAAAAGCCAAGTATGGGCTGGAGCGTACCTTCAAAGTGATTCTGGATTTATTCACGGTGAAATTTCTGAATTCATACGCCAACAAACCGATTTATCTTTTTGGCGGTACGGGCATCCTGATCATGGGAATTTCTGGCATTATTCTTCTCTATCTGTTCTTCAGAAAAATTCTGGTTCAGATAGCAGTTTTGGATTCTCCCTTGTTTATGTTATCAAGCATGTTTTTCATCCTTGGTTTTCAATCCATTCTGATGGGTCTGATCGCCGAGCTGCTGGTGCGCACCTACCATGAAGCCCAGCATAAACCAACCTATACTGTGAAAACTGAGCTTGGGTTTGGTCCTCCAACTAAGAACCCGAATGACTAAAAACTTATCGACCTAGAGAATGCTGAGCGATCCTGCTTATTGCCTTATAATTTTTTTCTGGTCGTGAGTCTTTTTTGCTTAATCTCCCAGACCTGGGTCGCGAAGACTTCAATGAAGTAACGGTCATGCACTACAGCCAGAATTGTACCCTCGAAGGTAGACAGGGATTTTTCGAATTGGGTGCGGGAGGGGATATCCAGATGGTTAATTGGCTCGTCTAGGATCAAAAAGTTACAACCCTGCGCCACCAAACTCGCCAGCGATAAGCGTGCCCGTTCACCGCAAGAGAGATTTTTGACCTGCTTGAACACATCGTCACTCTTGAACAGATACTTCGATAAAAAGCTGCGATTCTCGGTTTCGTTCTGTGACAATAGATTTCCGATCGTCTCAAGCACACTTAATTCGAAGTTTAATTCACGCTGTTCCTGAGACATGTAACCGGTCAGCACCTGGCTCCCCAGGCGGAAGCTCCCTTTTAAATAGGGGATCTCTCTCAGAATGGTCTTGATAAAAGTTGTTTTACCAGATCCGTTCTCACCGATTAATGCCACTCGTTCCCCATAGCGCAGAATAAAATTGATATGATCAACCAGGTTAAGATCACCAAAGCCAATGCTGAGGTCGTCCAAAATGAGCACATCCCTGCCAGAGGTCGGCGTATCCTGAAAGTCAACCCGCATTTGCCAGGTACGGGTGGGTTTCCCCATACCTTCATCGATTAATTTTTCAACCCGTTTTTCTATGTTTTTAGCTTTTTGAATAGTTTCCTTGGTACGATTGGCAAAAAAACCAATACTGAATTTATCAGCTTTAGAAGGATCAGTCTTGCCTCCCTTGTGATATTTCGCTTTTAAACGCATTTCGCTGGCAGCACGGCGTAATCGGTCAATTTCATCCAATTGGTCCTGATAGGCATGCAGTTGCTTATCCTGTTTTGCAATTTTCTGCTCCAGATACTGGCTGTAATTGCCGCTGGTAAAAGCAATTTTATGGGAATGTTCATCTAATTCGAGAATCCCATTCACGGTATGATCCAGAAATGTGCGGTCATGGCTGACCATTAATACCGCCCCTGGAAATAGACTGATCCAGTTTTCCAGCCAATGCAGCATGCCGATATCCAGATGATTGGTGGGTTCGTCCAAAATCAGCAGTTGAGGATTCTGTAAGAGGACTTTGGCTACCACCAGTCGTGTTTTCTGACCACCACTCAAATGGTCAACACGGGCATCCAGATCATATTCTTCCAGGCCAAGCGCACGTAAAAATATCGGAGACAGATGTTGCACTTCCTGTGCAAGATTAATCTGGTTCAATACCTCATCAAATTGAATTTGAACTTTCTGATGATCAGGATTAGCAGCCAGGGTGCTTGCCAGTTGGGTGAGCTCCTTCTCCAAAACGGATAATTCACTGGTTTCCCCACCTAAAAATGAGCCAATGGTTAAATGGTCCTCAATACTCAAACCTTGCGGCAGATAGCCAATGCGCAAATTCGATGGGAAAAAGGTGACTGAACCTTTATCCGCTATTTCCTGCCCCATAATGATCCGCAGCAGGGTTGATTTGCCGGTGCCATTAATGCCCACCAGACCAAAACGATCGCCTTGATTTAACGAAAAATTGATATCCACTAAAATGGAATCGAGCCCATATGATTTTGAAAGCTGAGTAACCTTAAGCATAAAATCCTTGATTGATTTCTAATTAATTATAACAATTTCTATGGTTGTGGGTTGAGTAGCCCTAGATTTTCCTGGCGTTTCCCTTAGAAGAGATCCCGGATTTTCGGAAGGAGGCGGGTCAAGTCCTCATGAAGTGCTTTTCGGGAGACCTGTGCAGAGGTTTTTAGTCAGCGCTCTCTTTAATTTATGATCTCTGTGGAAATTTTCCATTGCAATAGCGCATTTCACTTAGGGATTAACTTGTCACAGAAAAATGGGACAAAAAGGTGGAAAATTCAAAATCACTTCAACACTACAATCATATAAATGACTATATCCTCGGTCAGCTAAAAATATTCATACCCTACCATAATTACGCGTTCGGGTGGGTTCGGAACCTGCCAGTATGCAAACCAATGCTGACCTTCAGCATTCCTTGATCTTCTTCACACATCTCTATCTATCGTCATTGTATTGTCCAAGCAATAGAGTTCGAGGTTCAAATTTGATCATAGAATTTCAAATTATTCGATTGATTTCCAAACCCGGTATTGGTCATTTTTAAAAATTTGTTCCCATAAACCAGCAGAGCTTAAATTGCTATTTATTTTATTGCAATCTTCTTGTGTGATTAGTATATTCGGTTTTTCAGGAATACTATCAATTAACTGATCTAGACAGGTGAGCGAATCATCATGCTTACATCTTGCTACATTATAAACCCACTCCAGATGTTGGCTATAGTTTCCAATCCATTCTCCACCCCAGCTTGCAATGACAGGTTCCCTGCGCAATAAATAGGGATACCATTCCGCTTCTTCAGCTTCAGCTACGACCAGATATGTGAGCTGACTTGGGGTTTGTGTTCGAATATAATCAGCCAGTTCCAAAGTCTTATCATTTATGACTGGTTTATTCCCGGATGATATCGTCATCCATCCAAATCGATAAAAAATAACCAAAATAACAGAAAAGAATAAAATTTGGTTCCAATTCAATTTTTCAACTTTTAGATCTTGATTTAAATTTGTAAAAATTACATCTACTAATATCCCCACAATAATGGCTGCAATTGAAATTAAGAATCGATCACTTTCCGAACTAAATAATAAAACAAAAATAAACCAAACAGTTAAGAATCTTTGCTTCGTAAAAAAAACATAAATCAATGCCAGTAAAATGATTCCCCAAAAAAATTGATAGGAGAAAATCGGTCGCATGGAATTTTCAATCCAGGGTATTAACATTTCAATTTCCCATGCATACGATAAAAACTGATCATTCCCATGCGAACGAAATGCATACAGAAAAATATCCCAACCATAACGTTTCGATAAAGTGAGAACCCACGGAAGGATCGTAGCAATGGAAACAAACCCGGATAGCATGGTTTTCAATAAAACATTTTTTTTATAAAAATGAGTCAAACCATACGAGACAACACAGAATAAAACAAAGAGAGCATAACTAAAATGTGTTAATACGGTTAAACCGATCAACACACCAGCCAGGATAGAGTTCCATATCTTTTCTGTGCTATCCATTGATTTCACAAAAAAATAGATGGCTGTCATTGCCAATAAAAACGCTAACCCTCTCACAATTCCCGCTGCAGTTCCTTGAACCATAAAAATTCGTTGAGATCCTAAAATGATGATCGGAGCCAGGATGGTTGCAATTTTTGATTTGGAAAGGTGTAGTGTAAAATAGTAAATGGGGATAATGGAAAGCCATAAGAATGCAGGAGGTGCAAACCTTAAATATGCTAACGCAGGCACATTGAACAATTTAATAAAAATTGCAAATAAATAAAAACCAACAGGTGGATAAGCAAATGGAATACCACCTGGACCGTAAAACGGGACAATATTAGGCAATTTAAAATTATTATCAATGATTCCTTCTGTCATTAAAGTAAACAAACCAGCATATCCAGTTGGATATTGATATTTAATCGCTGCATAAAAAATCAAAGGGAAAGTACTTAACATCAAAAGAGGTAAAATCCATTTGCTGGATAAAAGTGAGGAAATTAAAGCTTTGAATTTTTCCAATATGATAAAAAGTTTCTGGCAATAACTTCTCACCAAATTTTTTATCCACTTTAATGGTATATTTTTGAACTCAAAAAATAAATGAAAAATAAAACCACCTGAAATCAAAATCATTAAAATTAAGATGGGACGAATTCTTAAAAGAAACTCTATTTCTGGAAATAATGACCAGGATAGCAAAATGAAAAGACTCATTAAGAGAATAAAGAATACAAGAGATATCATTGAAAATATCCCACATTTATGGGATAGATAGTTTAGAATTTTTTCATAGGATTTATGCTTCTGATTGATTAATATGAACGAAGCAACAGAAACCAGCACTAAAATTAAAACAAAAATGATCATGACCCAGCGGTATTTCGAAAACCCCATGAAAAACTGATTTTCTAAATCAGATTTTTCAGAAGTAATCAAAAATAAAGTGATGATTTCTGATATAAGCGTAAAAAATATTAAGAACTTGAGTGGTTTTTTATTCATGTGTTCCAAAAAAATATCCAATTTAGAAACTGATTGTATACAAAAATTTTCATGATGTCGAGGTAGATTCGTGACATGTTTGGAATAACCATCATCATCATCTTCAAGATATTCCAACCCATGCATTACTTCAATGAACCAATAGAAAAATACATGAAAATGAAACCCTGATTGTTGATTGTGATCGATTTTTTGCTATTGGCAGGTGACTGCGGCTTGATCATGAAGAATAAGTTCTGTTTGCTTGAGGAGATTTCTAGTTCATAATTATCCCTACCTGACAATTACGCATTACTCCATTCCAATGGTGACAACCCCCTCACTAGCAAAGACCATCAATAATTTCATTGCACTTAGGGATTAACCTGTCACAGGAAAATGGGACAAAAAAAGGAAAATCCATCATCCCAAAATGCAACGCACCTATTAAATCTATGTCTCCATTTGAAATTGTAAAAGCTTGGCGATACCCTCTACTCCTCCGCCGGAACTGAAAACACATCCGAAGGGGAATCCTTTTGCCATAGCTTCCAGCTTTCTTATTTCAGCATGAAACCATAGTTGACCCCGCTGGGGGATTTCCGGATCTTTCCTCTTCTCCAAGCAAGCCAGGGGATAACTCACCGGGAGAAAATTGGCTGCTGATCTGTCTTCTTCGCATCCAGGATTTTATCGATATGGTAATCAATAGTATTTTTAGGCAGGCTGTCGATTGGATAGAACTGATGCTGACTGGCTTCATCACTCGGGGTGAGCTGCCCGGCGACTATTTTGCAGATGAAGACAAAAACCAATTCATACTTATCTTGCTGTGCATAGACTCCCGTTAGTTTCTCGATGGCAACTTCCAGCCCGGTTTCCTCCTTTACCTCGCGCTGCACAGTTTCATTGGGCAATTCCCCGCGTTCAAGCCGGCCACCGGGGAGATTCCATGTATCACGGTCTCTCCGTAAGCTGAGAAGTACGGCTCCCAGGTCATTGTAAATAATTGCGAAAGAAGCAATGGAATACTGACTGGATGCCTGTGATTCTTGCGTCATTTCATTAAGTCCTCCTTTTTGCCATTAATCATACCTGATGTTCATTCCTTTTTAGGATGATGACGAAGGTTTTCACGTCACAGACTGAAAAACTCTTTGGCTTGAACTGAAAATTGTGACGAAATAGAGCCTATGTAATGACAATTCGGTCCTTCGAATTAATTTTATTCTCATTGGTATATACTATAATGAATTATCAGAATTTTTATGGGAGGCATGTCATGCACGAAAAAAGTATTGTTTTATTGAATAAAGCGGTGGCGGATGAGTTATTTGCTGTTCATCAATATATGTATTTCCATTTTCACATGGATGATCAGGGTTATGATCTTTTATCTTCCATGTTTAAAAGAATTTCCATCATGGAAATGACCCATGTAGAAATGCTGGCTGAACGGATATTGTTCCTGAAAGGTGATGTCGAAATGGTAGTGGCTGAACCAGTGGAGAAAATTCAGGATGTCCATCAAATTCTCTTAAAAGCCATTAAAATGGAAGAAGATGCTGTCTTGAATTACAACAGGTGGGCGAATGAAGCTGCCGCCAACGCCGATTCGGTGACCAAGAAGTTATTCGAAGATTTGGTTGCCATGGAAGAAGGCCATTACGATCAATTTGATTTGCAGAATGATCAGGTGGAGAAATTTGGCGAAAGATATCTGGCATTGCAATCAATTGAACGTTCTAAAAAATTAGAAGCAGGTTTACCGGCTGAATAATCGGTATTGTTTGAATGAAAACCTGGGAAGATTTTCCCGGGTTTTTTTAATCACGAATATATGCAGGAATCGCCATTATTCGTTTGGAAAAACAAGATATTTGTAATATAATTAGTCAATATTTCGAATTTGTTATTTGTAAATTTCGAGAGAACAAACTATAATCTTAGGAAGCAAAGAAGATAAAGGTTAAAGAATTAATAAACCATTCTTCTTTGTTTGAAAACTACTTACTACCATTTATAATGGTTTTTTTTACAAAGGCACATGCATGCAATCAACACCCCTCATACCTCTTGCTGATCTTAAATCAGGAGAAAGCGCTACTATCAGTGCATTGAAAGCTGGTAGGAATATCAACGCGCGCTTATCGACCCTTGGGTTCACACCTGGCGTCATCATACGTATGACGCATAATTATGGTCATGGTCCAATTGTTGTCAATGTGAGAGATACAAGAATTGCTTTGGGAAGGGGAGAAGCACGAACCATACTGGTCACTAGAGCAAAAGAATGAACCTGTATCGCACATATAACCAGAGAACCATTTCGAGTGGGATCAAAGATAATACCCTGATGATAGCCCTGGCTGGTCAACCCAACATGGGGAAATCGACCATTTTCAACCTATTAACCGGCCTCAATCAACATGTGGGCAATTGGCCCGGCAAGACGGTGGAGAAAAAAGAGGGTGAATTTCATCATAATGAGCATGCCATTCACCTGATTGATTTACCAGGTACTTACAGCCTTTCAGCGAACTCACCTGAAGAAATTATCGCCAGAAATTTCATCTTACAGGAGAAACCCGATCTGGTTGTGGCGGTGGTCAGTGCAGCCAATCTGGAGCGTAGTCTTTATCTGGTTTCCGAATTAATTGTTCTGGAAACTCCCTTGATGATTGTCCTGAATATGATTGATGTTGCCGAACAGGAAGGTTTTTCGGTGGATGCAAAGATTCTGCAGGCTGCCATCGGTGTACCCGTGATCCCGATGATTGCCAGTCGCGCCAGTGGATTGCGAACGCTGTTGGATTACTTTGATGATTTCATCGATGGAAAACTGGAGTTTTATCCCCGGCTCCCTCAGATTAGTGCTGATCACCAACATGTAAAAGAATTGATTGACGAGCTGATTGAAGGCTTTGTGCCTGAATACTACCCCAAAAATTGGACTTCCATGAAATTACTGGAAGGGGATATCGAAATATTTGATATTCTTAAGTCAGTCCTCCCGCCTGAAAGATGGGAAACGATAGAAGATATTCTCAAACAACATGAAGATGCTGGTCTGGCGATCGCCTCAGGACGCTATGAATGGATTGAGCGCAACATTCGCGCTGCCGTTCATCGACCAAAATTAGGCCAGGTTGGTCTAACAGACCGGCTCGATAAATTTGCCACCCACCCCATATGGGGATTACTTTTTCTGGCTGTCGTTCTGGGGTTAACCTTCTGGCTGACCTTTACAATTGGAACGCCCATCCAGGAATGGATGGATAGCAAGATTCTGGTTCCACTCGGTAGCTTAGCCCAAATATGGATGATCGATGCACCAGCCTGGGTGGTCAGCCTGGTGGTGGATGGCATCATTGGCGGCGTTGGGGCAGTGGTCACTTTTCTTCCGATTATTATCATCTTCTTTGCTGCTTTCGGTTTTCTGGAAGACGTTGGTTATATGGCCCGGGCGGCGTATGTGATGGACAATTTCATGCATTGGATGGGATTGCATGGTAAATCTTTCTTACCACTCTTCCTGGGTTTTGGATGCAATGTTCCAGCGGTGATGGGTACACGCGTGATTGAATCCTGGCCGGCCAGAATTCTGACCATCCTGCTAGCCCCATTTGTTCCCTGTTCAGCCCGGTTGGCCATTATCGCATTTCTCGCCCCGGCATTTTTTGGCAAAAACGCCTTTATTATTTCCTGGGGTCTGATTCTCTCCAGTATTGTCATTTTGATGATCGTGGGTGTGATCATGAATAAGATCTTCTTTAAAGGGGAACGAACCGCCTTCATCATGGAATTACCGCTCTACCATATCCCGAACTGGCGAACGGCCTTGCTGCTGATCTGGCAGCGGTCGCTTTCCTTTTTGAAGCACGCCGGTTCGATCATCTTAATGATGTCTGTCGTGGTGTGGGCACTGTCTGAATTTCCGAGTGGGGATCTTGAAACCAGTTTCCTGGCACAAATCGGCAACTTCTTTGCCCCGGTCGGCAATTGGATGGGATTTGATTGGAAACTGACGGTTGCCCTGATCACCAGTTTTATGGCCAAAGAGAATGCAATCGCAACGTTGGGGGTTTTATTTGGGAGGACGGAAGAGTTTAGTCTTTTGCAAACTATTGCAAATACCTACACCCCGGTGGTCGGCCTGGCTTTCATGGTGGTTACATTGCTGTTTATTCCTTGTGTGGCTACCGTGGCTGTCATCAAGAAGGAAACCGGGTCCTGGAAATGGACAATGGTTAACATTGTCTTGATGTTGGTGGTATCGATTGGCATGGGCAGCGCTGTGTATGCCATCGCCTCCAGATTGGGATTATAACCATGCTGAATAAATTATTAGCGCTTATCCGCGAGGGAAAATCATTAACCCCGCTGGCACTTGCCCAGCAGCTGGATACAACTCCTATGATGGTCGAAATGATGATCGAGGAATTAACCCGGCGGGGTTTGTTGAAAGTATCCGAATTTGAGTCGAATTGCGAATCAGATGCGTGTGGAACCTGCTATTTAGCCAAGACCTGCCATTCCAAAAGCCAAAGGGTATGGACTTCACCAAGCCCTTCCAAAACAAATAAATAACTTAATATTGATCAGCAAAAAA
>SWCA01003775.1_pt1 | contig 27202 bp, 22 predicted proteins | sample 4692961 | NCBI WGS metagenome assembly SWCA01 (sample SAMN10267275, study PRJNA491770) | bioreactor metagenome | isolation source: DHS bioreactor inoculated with | place: Japan: off Shimokita Peninsula
GGGGGGGGATGTTTTCAGGTCACAAGGTGCCAGCGGTGGCGACCCGACGACGGCTGCGTCGGTAATGCTTTCGGGCGCCAGTGCCGCAATGGTGGTGGCGCTGCGCTCGTCCGGCTGGGTGCGAGCGATTGCCCTGACCGTCTTGATTGTCACCGCAATGGGCATTGTCCTGTCCTATACCCGCTCGGCGACGCTCGCGCTCGGGCTCGCGGTTCTCTGGCAGGCGTGGAAACGCCGCAAGAGCCCCGCGGTGGTGGTCGCCACACTCCTCGCCATGGTCGCGGCGATCCCTCTTGTGCCACAGGAACTTATCGACCGGCTTGGCAGCCTTCTCGGCGGCGACTACGATTTCACTCTGTCGCGCCGCATCGGCTACCACGTGATCGGGCTGGACTTGTTGCGCCAGCACCCGATTTTCGGCATCGGCCCTGACAATTTTGCGAATTACTATGTCGATTTCGCCTATCGCTGGGTCCCCGGCCGCACGATGGTGCCTCGGGTAATGCACAACATGTATCTTGCCGTCGCGGTCGAGATCGGGCTCTTCGGACTCGCCGCTTTCCTGGGGATCATCTTCACTGCGCTCGGTCGTTGTGCATATGCCGTCCGCAGAACCTCCTCGGCTACGCTGTCGGTCTTTGGCGAGGCGGCCGTGTTTGGATTTGTCATGCTGCTTCTCGTCAGCGCGACGCTTCCAAATGAAACCAACAAATATGTCTGGATCTATGCCGGGCTTTGCGCGGCGATTGCGCGGATCGAAGCCCGCCGCCTGCGCGCATCACAGCAAAACGGAACACAATGAAACTTGCGATAGTCGTGACGCATTTCCCAAGCGTAACCGAAACATTCATTGCACGTGACGTCGCGAAGTTCATCGAGCGCGGACACGACGTGCAACTGCTGCATATCGGCCCGTTCGACCACGATGCGGTCGTTCACGGCTTCATACAGCCGGTCGTCGACGTGGCCGCAACCGAGTCTTTCCTGTTTTCCCGCGCGACCTTGGGAGCCCTGCGCCGCGCGACCATGCGAAAGCCTTTGCGCCTCGCCAGCATCCTAGGCACCATCCTGGCCGAGACATGGAAAGACCCGGTCATGCTGGTCAAGTCGCTGGCGCTGTTTCCAAAGTCGCTGGCCTTTGCTGAACGGGTCGAGGCGTTTGGCGCCGAGCATGTTCACGCGGAATTCGCCGGCCACCCCGCGACATCGGCCTGGATCGTCGGGCGGATGACCGGCATTCCTTACAGCGTAAGCTGCCGCGCTCACGACATTTTCGTAACCCAAGCCCTGCTCGGGGTGAAACTGAAGGAAGCCGCATTCGTGCGCACGATCAGCGCCTATAATATCGCGTTCCTGGAGCGGCACCTGAAAGAGTTCGACAGCGGCAAGGCGGTTGTGATCCGCTCGAGCGTGGACCTGGCGAAGATCGACCCGCCGGACGCCACGACAAGCGATGTGTTCCGAATCCTTTACACCGGCTCTCTACAGGTCCGGAAGGGCGTGGACGATCTGCTCAAGGCATTGGCGCGGCTCGACGGCAATTGGCACTGCACGTTGATCGGCGACGGATCGGAGCGAAAGAAACTCGAAGCGATGGCGCACGAACTCGGCCTGTCGGACCGGCTGACGTTCCGCGGTTTCCAGCCGTTCGAGGAGGTCTCCGCGGCATACGGAGAGGCTGACGTCGTGGCCACTCCATCGAAATACGGCCCGCGCGGACGAACCGAAGGCATCCCGAACGTCGTTATCGAGACTCTCGCGCATGGTCGGCCGGTCATCACCACACGAGTGTCGGGCATTCCCGAGCTGGTGCGCGACGGCGAGACCGGAGTTCTGATCGAACCCGGCGACGTAGATGCTCTGGTCGCGGCGCTGCGGCGCGTGCGTGACGACCCCGCCGCAGCACGCGCGATGGCGACAGCGGGTCGTCGGGCCGTGGAGGCTGATTTCGACCTCAACGTCAATGCGGAGCGACAGCTTTCACTGTTCTCCGCTCACACAGCCCGCCGGGAGGTGACGCAATGATCGGGAAACAACTTCTTGCCGCGCTTGTGGTTGGCTTGATGACGTTGTCTTCGCTTGTCCGCCCTGCCGCGGCCGGCGACTACCTGCTTGGCGCCGATGACCGCGTGCGGGTCACGGTCTACGGATGGCCGGAACTGTCGGGCGAGCACCGGATCGCGATCGACGGCACGATTTCCTTGCCGTTGGCAGGTGAGTTCGACGCCGCTGGCAACACAATCGGCGATGTGCGCCTGGCAATCGCTGACCGCCTGGTCGCACAGCTCCCCTCGCGGCCCAACGTGACACTCGAGATCACCCAATACCGACCGATCTACGTGCTCGGCGCGGTGAGCGCGCCCGGCGCCTACGAATTCCAGGCCGACATGCGCGTGCTGCAGGCCATAGCCCTTGCCGGCGGGGTGCGCAGCGTTCTCCAGTCCGGTGACAACGTGGCGGTGCAGGCGGCAAATGCGCAGTCCGATGTCGACCGGATCAACGTAGAGATCACAGGCTTGCGGCTGCGCGAAGCGCGGTTGATCGCGGAACGCGACGGGGCCGAAAGCTTCAATGCCCCGGACGGGCTCTCGTCCCCGCTGGTTGACACGATGATCGCACAGGAGCGGCGGTTGCTTACGGCGCGGCGGGAGGCGCTCGCCCAGAACGTCGATATGCTCGACGGCGAGAAAGCCCATTTCGAGGCCGAGATTTCCGCACTCGACGCGCAGCTCACACAGCAGTTGCGCGAGATTGAGCTGTTGACAGAACTGATCGGGAACCAGCAATCGCTGGTCGAGGGCGGGCTGGCCCGCCGGTCGGAGTTACTCGATCTGCAGCGGCAGGTTGCGCTCTCCGAAGCCGGGGCGCGCGGCATCGTCGCCGCCAAGGCACGGGCGCGGCAACGCATGTCGGAGCTTGATCGCGCGATCGCCGACCAGCACGCACAGCGCGGGATCGAAATCGAGACCAGTCTGCAAGATGTCGTCACCAAACTCGCGCAACAACATGCCCTCCTGAACGCGGCAACCCGTTTGACGCTTGCCAACCTGGATGGCACCCCGGTCGCAACCGGGGTCCACTACAGGGTGAAACGAACAGAGGGTGATGAACTGGTAGAAACGCCTGCCGACGAAGCCAGTTTTCTGGCACCAGGGGACGTGCTCGTCGTTGAGTTGAGCGGGCCCGATGAGGGCGCGGGGCCGGTCGCTGCGCCGGGATCGGGAAACTGACCAGATGATCCGGATCGGCTTCTTCCTGCCGCATTTTCGGGCCGGCGGAATAGAGCGGATCGTCCTCACGCTCCTGACGGGTCTCGACCGCGCGCGCTTTGCCCCTGTGTTGATTCTTGCCCGGCGCGAAGGTGCTCTGCTGCAGCGGCTGCCAGCCGATATCGAGGTCGTCGACCTTGGTGGGCGGTCGATGCGACGTGTGCCGTTCGCGCTGGCGGGCGCGTTGCGCCAGACCGGTTGCGACCTCGTTTACTCGGGAACCAACGCCGCGAACCTTGCCTTGCTCGTCGCTGGCCGCCTGATGCGCCGCCCGCCGGCCATCGTGATCAGCGAACATACCCCGATGACGCTGTTCTTTCGCGAAGCGAAGTGGGGAACGCCGCGGCGCCTCGCGATGCGCTGGCTCTATCCCGGTGCCGACATGATTGCGGTGCCATATGCGGCGCTCGGCGCGGAACTCAAGCAGGCCTTGGGACGCTCCGAATTGCCGGTCGGTGAACTGGTCAACCCGGTGATTCCCGAAGCAAGCATCGGCCTGCCGCTTTCGCGGCCCGAGGATGCAGGGTCCGGGCAATACTTCGTTGCCGCGGGCCGGCTCAGCCGGGAAAAAGGCTTCGATCTGCTGCTCGAGGCCTTCGCGCGGCTTCATCTGCATGCGCCGGAGGTGCGGCTGGTTTTGCTCGGCGAGGGGACCGAACGCGCTGCTCTCACGCAGCAGGCGCATGACCTCGGTATAGGCCCCAACGTCGTGATGCCGGGCCATGTCGACGATCCCGCGAACTGGTTTCAACATGCCGAAGCGCTGGTTGTTTCGTCGCGGCGCGAGGGAACCCCCAATGTCATCGTTGAAGCCATGGCTGTCGGAACACCGGTCATTACGACGAATTGCTCATACGGGCCGCGCTGGCTGGTGCAGGATGGCGCGGCGGGGCTGGTCGCAGACCCGCGCGATACGGCCCGGTTCGCCGAGAAAATGAAGACGCTGCTCGACGACCAGGGCATCCGCGACAGACTGCGGCACACGGGTTTCCGGCGCGCGCGGATGTTCACTCACGAACGCGCAATACCGAAAATGGCTGACGCCTTTGAAGAACTCGCCGGCGCCCGGCATCGTATCCTCACCTCTGCCCCGATCACATAAGAAGGCCGGGCGCCGTCGATCTGCGCCTTGAGCGAAAACTCCGCCCAGAGCACCCGGCTGCCCGCGTTCCGGCCGGCGCCGCGTCATCCGGGACGATTTCGGGCACTGCTGTCTCTTTCAGGTCGTTTGGCGCAGGGCGGCAGGCACGTCGCGCCCCCGGACACTCGCGGTTGCCGAAGAACCCGCGTCAGAACATCGTCGCAAAATTGCCACAACATGGCCGCGTGCGAGTGCAAGCGTCGGAAACCAGCAAGATCGATCAATGAGCGCCTTCGCCATCGCACGGATGCCGAGGCGGGCTCCGATCTCACCGGGCTTGAATGGCAGAGAAAGACGCGAAATGGCACGCAGTTGGTGGAAGTTTCAAGACTGGCTGCTCGGAGCATTCCGTTCCAGTCAACCGACCGTGAGCGCCCATCCCTCAGACCCGACGGACCCTACCCAAGCCTCGGATGCGGTTACGCCGGCACAGTCTGCCGCGGCTGAGATCGCCGATGAGCCCTCAAACCCCGCCAACGAAACCGATCAGGTTGCTTCCACGGATGACGGTGGCAGCGCCAGCGCCCCCGGTTTCGAGGCACTCCACTCCGAACTCGGCGAGACCACCGGCGCCGCGCTCCAGCCTGATCTTTCGGGATCGAATTCAGCTCAGGTTCTCGATGGCGAGATTTCGGCAGGAGAAGGAGAACCGGGCACCGGGGCCCCCTCCCTTCACAGTCAATCGCAAACCGGCGCTGAAGCGATCGACACAACGCAGCTTGCGGAGGCCGCCGTCGCCGCGCCCGAGCCCCCCGCGCGCGAGACCGACGCCGTTGACGATCAGGGCAGCGCCAGCACCGCCGGGTCAATCGAGGTCGGGACGGAGTTCAATGAATCCTTCGAGGTCGCCAAGCTGACCGATCTTGCCGGATGGAACGGCGGCCAGCTTGTCCGCGGCGAGATCTCGATCCGTGACGGTCAAGCCCATTCCGGCGATAGCGCTCTCTACATGCACTCGGACAACAATGTGGGAAAAGCACATCTGTTCAAATCCGGCTACTGGGTCGACGAGGGCGATCAGGCGCAAGTGGTCGCCCATGTCTTCATCCCTTCCGGCACCAGTCTTAAGAATCTCTACATCCTGGATTGGGAGTCGAAGTCGGTCTGGTCACCGGACAACACCGCACCGAATACACAGCCCGGCATCCGCATCGGCTTTCACGACGACGATGGCGGAATCGTCGTTGAACGGGGCAAATTGGGTCTGGCGCTGGAGAAAGACTTCGTGAACCCCGATTTCGTCATGCCGCGCGACGAGTGGGTAAAGATCGAATGGCGTCTGAAAGTGGGTCTGGACGACGAAGGCGCCACCCAGGTTCTGGTGAACGACCAGATGGTGATTGATGCCCACGGGACGACATACATAGATCCCGATGTGGCCGAGGAATATGAAATTCTCTTGAACGAGGACTACGCGTTTGATCGCGTCAAGCTTGGCATCACCGCGAACTCGACGGCTCAGGACATCGACCTCTACTTTGATGACGCCACGGTAAATACTTGGGACGATGTGTCGGGAACGGATGACTGGTTGTTCGGCTAGGACGAGCCAACCGGGCACACCGATTGCCTCGCTATCGCGATTGGCGCGGCGGAATAATGAAACGCCGAAAGGCCACATCCTGCGGCACCGCACGTCGTCCCGATAGAGATCACCCAATCACGACGCACCCCGCAACCCATTTCGCCCATCCAACCAGGCTTCAGATCTTTCGCCGGATGACGTGTTTCAACATCTCCCGGTCGGGAAACCGCTGCGGAAATTCCAACCTCAGACGGTCCAGTTTTCGAGGGGAGATCACTTTCGAAGGCGATTTCCAAGCCGCATACCTGAACCGCCACACGTTCACCAGCCTTGCCGGCGCGGCCGAAAAGATGGAGGCTGGGCGTAGAGACGACAACGAAGAACAACTGCTTGGAGCCATTGCGAACGAAGCCCCGGCGAAATTGATCAAATCAGGAGCCGCATCCAGCCTGACGGATAATTAGTGTAAGGAAAATTTGACCCCGACCGGGGGACGGTCGGATGGAAATCACCAATCTGCCCCATTGGCAGAGTCGTGGGACACGCCCGAGAGAGCCTGATCAAGTTTGTGGGCTAACTTGGGACCTGGAGGGGTTCGAGCCACTATAGTCAGGACGAAAACCTCGAACGGACCTCACGTCGGCGCAGGTAGTTCCCCAATACCCGTAGCTGCGCCAGGCAAAGCTGGAAGACTCATGCTTTGTTGTGGTGCAATCATCCATACGCTGGCGAGCGTCAGCATCGGGTGTAGCGCCGAGTGGTTATACGTCACGAATTCATCGAGAATGGCATATATATGAAATACAATTTAGACATTTCCCGCGAAGGAAAGGTATTCTGGAGTGCCTTTTTCGCAGTCTTCAGCGGAATATTTTTGACTGCTTACTATTATGTTGTTCCAGCCGAAGATGCTGTAATACTGTATGAATATGCAAAAAACCTGGCTGCTGACGGGCAGATTACATATGGGGGCAGCGCCTTTCCAATTGAAGGCGCGACCGATTTCCTGTGGATGGTTTCCATTGCGCTACTCAAGAAGCTGGGATTCCCGGAGTTCGCAGGGGCGTTGCTTCTAAGCCTTGCAGGTCTGTCTATTTTGGTATCGGCTTTTCGAAAACCAACCGAAAAGCTTATAGTGGTCGCATCGGTTCTTCTCACACCATATTTCTATGCCAGCTTGGTCGGGTTCAGCGCATTGGCTTTTTCCGCTGCATTCGTGGTTTCGATCTCGTTACTTTTGCGCAGAAGCGACATGCTGTATCTTTCCGTTCTTGTTCTGTGTCTGATCCGGCCGGACGGGCTTGTTTTTGGCGCTGGAATTGTTCTGCTCAGACTTGCAGGCGCAGCGACAGCGCCGGAACTCAGGAGTGAACTGGCAAAGCTGGCAATCTCGCTCATCTTTCCCGGTGTGATCTATTTTGTTTGGCGCTACTGGTATTTTGGCGAGTTTCTTCCGCTACCGTTCCTAGTCAAAGCGTCGGGTGGCGATAGTCGGGTGTTCATTTTTTATGTCGCTTCGGCGGTTACCGTTGCGTATGCTCTTGCGCCTGTCGCCATTTCGTTGATCGCCAACATTCAGCGCAAAAACGAACTGGCGATTTTTGCTGCTCTTTTTGTCCTCCCGATGTTGTTCTATTCGTCAGTCCGGCTTGAGCAGAATGTCGGAAACAGATTCATGGCTCCAATATTCTTCGGAAGCTTGTTCCTGGTTTCAAGGCTATATGGCACCCGCGCGCTTTTGGTTCTGGCCCTGATATCGGGGCTTTTGCAGGCAAAAGTTACGGTGGCTGCCTTGGGGTATGTGCCTTTACTGCGTCAGGAAACGGTATATCACCTGTCGAAAGACCTGAGCCGGGTGAATGGCAGATTGCTGACCACCGAAGCTGGAAGGCTCACCTTTTACTCCGGGTGGTTCAGTGAAGGCAGCTGGGGGCTTAACACTCCCCGATACGCCAAGGACCTTATCTCCCGAGAAGACGTCATATCTGAAAATTACGACCTGGTTGTCGCCCATTGCAATCTGGATTTCCTGAGGTCTGACTACGATCTGCAAAATGATGGGCGCAGGACCTGGGACAATATGTGCAAGAACATCGCATCTGCAATTAGAGTCAGCGATGTCGAGATCATGCTGGTGCCGTTTCACAGACCCAATGCCTTATTGGAAAGCGCCGCGCCGAACGTAGACGCTGGTGGGTCAGAGACATTGGCCTTGGAAGGGTGTAAACGCTACGATGTCTATGCTGTTTCGCGTGACTTCCCACAAGCCCAGATCGTGCTTGATATCCTGTCACACCATGGCGCTGTGAAGTTTCGGGAAGACATGAACACTGTGGGGGATACTCTCTGTCCCTGAGCCCGTTCTGGAGAACACCCACGCATCGACCTCAGGCCCGACTTCCCTCCAAGCTTTGGCAGAATCCGTCGGTCCATTTCCGGCCTCATGCGGGCCTGACTCCCAGTCTTGATCGCAACGCAAACTCCCGCGGCGCGACATTGCCAACGGCCTCGCGCGGACCTGTATTCGGCTAATTAGCGTAGTGAGCACGATACCAGCCTACGAAATTCGCCACACCGGAATATACGTCGGTGTTGGGTTCGTATCCCGTCAGCCGGTTCAGAAGAGCTGCATCGGCCCATGTTGCCGGCACGTCGCCGGCCTGCATCGGCATAAGATTACGGATCGCCTTCTTGCCGAGAGCCTGTTCGATCGCGTCGATGAACTCCGTCAACTGCACCGTGGTCGAATTGCCGATATTGACAATTCGCCAGGGCGCGACCGGCGAGAGGCTGTCGCCCGGTGGCACGACGCCATCCGCCGGTCGTTGCGGCACCACGTCGATGAGGCGGCGGATCGCCTCGCAGAGGTCGTCGATATAGGTGAAGTCGCGTTTCATCTCACCCCGATTGTAGACGTCGATGGCATCGCCGGCCAGAATGGCGCGCGTGAACTTGAACAAGGCCATGTCGGGACGCCCCCATGGACCGTAGACCGTAAAGAAGCGAAACATCGTAACGGGCAGATCGAACAGGTGCGCGTAGGAATGAGCCATGCTCTCGTTCGCCGCCTTGGTCGCGGAGTAGAACGACATCTGGTGCGCGGTCCGGCTGGTCTCCGCATAAGGCATATCGGAGTTGGCGCCATAGACCGAAGAGGTGGATGCGAGAAGCATGTGTTTCGGGGCAAAGGCGCGCGCCGCCTCGAGCAGTTCGAACGTGCCGACGATATTGCTTTCGAGATAGGTTCGCGGGTTCTCGATCGAGTAGCGCACCCCCGCTTGAGCCGCCAGGTGTATGACGATGTCCGGTCGCTCGTCGGAAAAGAGCTTCGTGAGCAGACCGGGCGTTTCGATTGGCGCATTCAGACCGGCGTAATTGGCGGAGCGACGCAGCATGTCTTCACGCTGCGTCTTGAGGGCGACGTCGTAGTAATCCGTCAGGGCATCGACACCGACCACGCGAAACCCATCCGCCAGAAGGCGGCTACAGACATGGTATCCAATGAACCCGGCCGATCCGGTGACCAATGCGGTGCGCATGATGCCTCGCGTTTCTCGTTTCATTCGCTACCGAACAGATCCCGGGTGAACACCCTGTCAGCCATGTCCGAAATTTCATCGGTCAGACGGTTGGCAATGATCAGGTCCGCCCCTGCCTTGAACGCGGCAAGGTCCCGGATCACCGGGCTGCCGAAGAAGTGCTCATCGCCCAAAAGCGGCTCGTAGACGATCACCTCGATGCCCTTGGCCTTCAAGCGCTTCATGATCCCCTGGATCGAACTGTGGCGGAAATCGTCGCTGCCCGCTTGCATTGCGAGCCGGTAAACCCCCACCACCTCCGGGCGCATCGCCACGATCTGTTCGGCAAGGAAATCCTTTCGCGTGCGGTTGGCGTCGACGATGGCGTGGATCATGTTTTGCGGCACGTCGGCGTAATTCGCGAGAAGTTGGCGGGTATCTTTCGGCAGGCTATATCCACCATATCCGAAGGATGGATTGCAGTAATGCCCGCCGATCCGAGGGTCGAGTCCTACACCCTGGATTATCTGGCGAGTATCCATCCCACCTGCCATGGCATAACTGTCGAGTTCATTGAAGAATGCCAGGCGCATCGCGAGATAGGTATTGGCGAATAACTTGATCGCCTCTGCTTCGTCTGCATCGCTGAACAGAAGGGGTATATCATCGTCGAGCGCCGCTTCGACCAGAAGATCCGCAAAAATGCGCGCCCGCTCGCTGAGTTCGCCAACGATAATGCGGCTCGGGTGCAAGTTATCGTAGAGCGCGCGGCCTTTGCGCAGGAATTCAGGGCTGAAGATGATCCGGTCGCTGCCAAGCGCTTCGCGTAGCCGCGACACATGGCCGACCGGGACCGTCGACTTGATGATCGCGATGGCATTGGGCTCGGTCTCGAGAACCGCCTTGACGACCGTATCGACCGACATGGTGTCAAAGGTGTTGTTGCGGAGGTCATAATCTGTCGGGGTGGCCACGATCACGTACCTTGCCCCGTTCACAGCCTGAGTGAGTTCGGTGCTGGCGGTGAGTTTGAGCGGCTTCGTCGCCAGGTATTCCTCAAGCTCGGCATCTTGGAACGGACACCGACCGGCGTTCACCATCGCCACTCTTTCGGGGGCGATATCGACGGCGGCAACCTCGTGGTTCTGGGCAAGCAGGACGGCATTCGAGAGACCAACATAGCCAAGGCCGACAACCGCGATTTTCATTGAGACGCATCCACACCAATCACCCTATCAATCCCTTCCTCGCACTTTTCACAGGAAAATCAAGGCCGAGTGTGATAGTTGCGGGGAGCGATCTCGGGTCGTTCCGCTGATCCTATTCTCGAATCTGGTAGGAGCTTTCCGCGACGGCTCCCCGGCCGGGAGAGAGACGGCCCCAGGTGACATGGCCGGAGATGGCGGCGTGACCGGCGGCGAATATCTGAATCCGCCGCATCCGACGAAACCGGAGCATCGCCCGCCTCAAGCCAGCTTCTTTTGACAGAGCCATCGCGCTTGAGGCGTGTTAACGAATCCGATTTGTCGTCTTGGGATCGAAGAACACCGCCTTGGTCATGTTGAAGCTGACCGGGGCGAATGCGCCCAGCTCGATCTTGGCGTCGGCCCGGAACCGGGCGATGCATTCCTTACCGCCGAGCAGGGTCAGGGCAAAGGTGTCGGAGCCTGCGGGCTGGCTCACCTCGATGAAGCAATCGCGGGTCTCGATCCAGGGCGAGGTGCGGTCGGCGCCGTCCGGATCGGTCATCGCCTCGGGGCGGATGCCGAACACGACCCTGCCGCCGACATGTTTGCGCATCTCGGGCGTATCCGGCGCGGGCAGGCTGATTTGCGAGCCCCCGTGGCCACTGATCTCGATCGCCAGCCCATCCCCGTCTTCGACAAGGGTGCTTTCGATCAGGTTCATCGACGGCGAGCCCATGAAATCGGCCACGAACATGTTTTCGGGGTCGTTGTAGATCTCGTCGGGCGTGCCGGCCTGTTGCAGATAGCCCGCTTCGAGCACGGCAATCTTGGAGGCCAGCGTCAGGGCCTCGATCTGGTCGTGGGTGACGTAGACGATGGTGGTGCCGAGGCGCTTGTGCAGCCGCTTGATCTCGGTGCGCATATCGACGCGCAGCTTGGCGTCGAGGTTTGACAGCGGCTCGTCGAACAGGAACACCTGCGGGTGGCGCACGAGCGCGCGGCCCATCGCAACGCGCTGGCGTTGCCCGCCCGAAAGCTGCATCGGCTTGCGATCGAGGAGATCGCCGATCTGGAGGATGTCTGCGACCTCCGCGATCGCCCTTTCCTGCTCAGCCTTGTCGATCCCGCGGATCTCCATGCCGAAGGAAATGTTGCCGCGCACGGTCATGTTCGGGTAAAGCGCATAGCTCTGGAACACCATCGCGATGTCGCGCTGCGACGGATGCAGCCCCTCGACGTTGCGGTCGCCGATACGGATTTTACCGGATGTCGTCTTCTCGAGGCCCGCGATGCAGTTCAGCAGCGTAGACTTGCCACAGCCCGACGGGCCGACGAGCACCAGGAAACCGCCATCGTCGATTTCGAGGTCGATGCCTTTCAGAACCTCCACGGTCCCGAAGCTCTTGGTGAGGTTTTCAATGGTGAGCGAGGCCATGGATCTATCCCTTTACGGCACCGGCCATCAGGCCGCGTACGAAGTAACGTCCTGAGACGATGTAGACGACGAGGGTCGGCAAGGCGGCGAGGATCGCGCCGGCGAAATGCACGTTGTATTCCTTCACCCCTGTCGATGAGTTCACCAGATTATTGAGCGCCACCGTGATCGGCGTCGAGGTGTAGCCCGAGAACGAGGCGCCAAACAGGAAGTCGTTCCAGACATTGGTGAATTGCCAGATGATCGTGACCACGATGATCGGGCCCGAACTCGGCAGCAGAATGCGCCGGAACACCTGGAAGAACCCGGCCCCGTCGATCTGCGCGGCCCGCACCAGCTCGGTCGGGAAGGCCGCGTAGTAGTTGCGGAAGAACAGCGTGGTGAAGCCCAGCCCGTAAACCGTGTGGACCATTATGAGCCCGCCGAGCGTGCCCGCGAGCCCCAACATGCCGAGGATGCGCGCCATCGGGATCAGCACGATCTGGAACGGGATGAAGCAGGCCAGCAGCATCGCCCCGAAGATCAGGTTCACGCCGGGGAATTCCCACTTGGTCATGACGTAGCCGTTGAGGGCGCCGAGCAGGGTCGAGAGCAGCACCGCAGGCACCACCATGATGATCGAGTTGAGGAAATAGGGCTTGAGCCCGGTCGCCTCGACGCCGATCTGGGTTTGCGACCAGGCCTGGCGCCAGGGCTCGAAGGTGATGGCCGAGGGCGGGGCCAGCATGTCGCCGCCGCGGATTTCATCGAGGGTCTTGAGCGAGTTCGCGACCATCACCCAGAGCGGCAGAAGGTAGTAGATCACGAAGAAGATCAGCAGCGTGTAGATCAGGATGCGGGTCAGGCGACCGGCATTGATCGCATTTTCCTGGGCGGGGTGGCTCATTTCTGTTTCTCCCCGTGGCGGATCTCGCTGTAGAGGTAGGGCACGACGATCGAGAACACCATGATCAGCATGATGATCGCCGAGCTTGCACCGACACCCATCTGGTTGCGGGTGAAGGTGTAGGAATACATGAAGGTCGCGGGCACCTCGGTGGCGCGGCCGGGACCACCCCCGGTCATCGCGACCACGAGGTCATAGGATTTGATCGCGAGGTGGGTCAGCACCACGAAAGCCGACAGGAACACCGGCCGCATCATCGGAATGATGATCCGCCGGTAGATCAACACGCCCGAGGCGCCGTCGACCTGGGCGGCCTTGATGATCTCGTTGTCGACGCCGCGCAGGCCCGCCAGGAACATCGCCATCACGTAGCCCGACGATTGCCAGATCGCGGCGATGACGATGGTGTAGATTGCCAGGTCGCGGTCCTTGATCCAGCGGAACTCGAAGCTTTCCCAACCCCACTGATGCATGGTGTTCTCCAGCCCGATGCCGGGATCGAGAAACCACTTCCAGGCCACGCCGGTGACGATGAACGAGATTGCCATCGGGTAGAGATAGACCGTGCGGATGAAGCCCTCGTTGCGGATCTGCTGGTCGAGCAGGATCGCGAGGAACAACCCCAGCACCGAGGAAATGACGATGTAGAGCACGCCGAAAATGGCGAGGTTGGTCAGCGCGATGTGCCAGTGCGTCAACCCGAACAGCTTGCTGTAGTTCGCGAGGCCGATGAATTCGTTGTTCGGCAGCATTCGCGAATCCGTCAGCGACAGCCATCCGGTGTAGAGGATGAAGCCGTAGACGAAGATCAGCACGGCCGCGAAGCTGGGCGCGAGCACGATGCGCGGCACCCATTCCTGAAGTCGATCTCTCATGAAAACCTCCGGGTTCGGTCGCGACTGGCAGACCGGCGCCTGCCCCTCGAATGCGGAGCGCGCGCGCAAAGCACGCGCGCTCCTCGGAGGATCTTACTTCGCCGCTTCGACGGCGGCGACAAGTTCTTGCGCGGCCTCTTCGGCGGAGTATTCACCGTTCAGATGCGCGGTAACGACGTCGAAGATCGCGCTCTTGATGTTCGAGCTGGCGCCATGACCATGGGCCATCGACCCCTGGAGCGTGCCGTTGGCGGCGGCTTCGGCAAGGTCTGCCATGCCTTTCTTGCCGCACATATCGAACTCGGTGTCAGGAATGTCGGTCCGTGCGGGCACCGACCCTTTGACGAGGTTGAACGCAACCTGGAAGCTCGGGTCCATGACGGCCGAGGCCATCAACATCTGGGCTTCGCGCTTGTCGTCCGACACCGCGAACATGGCGAACTGGTCGGAGTTGAACAGCACGTTTCCTTGCGTGCCCGGGAAGCGGATGCACAGGAAGTCTTCGCCCGGCACCTGCTCGGCCTTGACGAATTCGCCCTTGGCCCAGTCGCCCATGGCCTGCATGCCGGCTTCGCCGTTGATGACCATCGCCGAGGCAAGGTTCCAGTCGCGGCCCGAGAAGTTCTCGTCGAAATAGCCGCGCAGCACTTCCATGCGTTTGAAGGCTTCGACCATCATGTCGCTGCCCAGCGCTTCAGGATCCTGCTCGATGATCGCCTTCCGATAAAAGTCGGCGCCAAGGCCGAGCACCACCGAGTCGAACACGGTTCCGTCCTGCCAGGCCTGTCCTCCGTGCGCGAGCGGCACGATACCGTTGGCTTTCATCGCGTCGAGAACGGAGATCAGCTCTTCCCAGGTCTCGGGGGCCTTGCCGCCAGCAGCGTCAAGCGCGTCCTTGTTGATCCACATCCAGTTGGTGGAGTGAACGTTGACCGGGGCGGCAATCCACTTGCCGTCATATTTCGAGAACTCCTGCAGCGCCGGGGGAACAACGGCGTCCCAGCCTTCGGCGTCGGCGACTTCACCCAGATCGCCAAGGAAGCCTTCGGCGGCCCAGTCCTTGATGTCGAACCCGAGCATCTGCACGGCAGTGGGCGGGTTGCCCGCGGTCACGCGCGCGCGCAGCACGGTCATGGCCTCGACGCCGGAGCCACCGGCCACCGGCATATCCTGCCAGGTGACGCCCTTGCTTTCGAGATCTTCCTTGAGGACGTTCAGCGCCGCGGCCTCACCGCCCGACGTCCACCAGTGGAGCACTTCCACCTCAGCGGCCATAGCCATCGACGTAGCGGCGCACAATACGGCGGCCGACGCGGATGTGCGAAGAGCAAGCTTGAGTTTCATAGATTCCTCCCATTGAAACACTTGGCACGATTGCTGATTTATAACGTTGCAAATTTTTCAATCTGTCAATACCGTTCGCGCAAACATGCTTTTCTTTTTGATTTTTAAGGTTAGTGTCGTATCATTCGAGGCTGTTATTTGGAGCGATTTGCAACGATTTCGTCGCTGCAACAGGTGAAAGGCGTTGGCATGAATCACAATGGCCCGCGGCTCCCCGCCCAATCGGAGGCCACCGATCGACCGACGCTGAAGACGGTCGCCGAGATCACCGGCCTGGCGGTGACCACGGTGTCGCGCGCGCTCGCCAACGACCCGAAAATCGCCGAAGCCACACGCGCGCGGGTGAGCGAAGCGGCCAAGCTGATCGGTTACGCGCCGAACCATGCCGCACGACGTCTGCGCACCGGTAAGACCATGGTCATCAACCTGCTGCTCGATCCGCATTTCGAGGTTCTCGGTTTCGGCAATGCGCTGCTGGTCGGGGCGACCATGGCCCTGGAGGGCAGCGGCTACAATCTGGTCGTGACGCCGCATTTCAACGACGTCGATCCTCTCGTCCCGATCCAGAACATCGTGACCAACCGGCTGGCCGACGGCATTCTTTTTTCGCGGACCGGCCCGTTCGACGCGCGCGTCCGGTTTTTGCTCGAACAAAAGTTTCCGTTCGTCAGCCACGGGCGCACGGAGTTCACCGAGCCGCATTCCTGGGTCGATTACGACAACGAGGAATTCGCCTACCGCGCGACCCTTCGGCTGGTCGAGAAGGGCTGTCACAACGTCTGCGTGCTTCTGCCGCCCGAAAGCCTGACGTTCTGTCAGCACCTGCGATATGGCGTCATGCGCGCGGTGCGCGAAACCGGTGTCGGCTATCATATTCCAACCACCGTCACGCTCGATTCCTCGATGCAAGAGATCAATGAATGGGCCGGCGCGCTGGCTACCTCCGAAGGCCGCCCCGACGGTTTCATTTGCCCCGGCGAGGCCTCGTTCCTGGCCGTTCGAAATGCCTTTCGGTCGCACGGATTGCGGGCCGGTCGCGACTACCAAGCGGTGGTCAAATCCATCTCGGGCATCCTGTCGCAGATCGATCCGGACATCGACACCATCTATGAAGATGTGGAAGAGGCTGGGCGAATGATGGCATCGCAATTGCTCGCCATGCTGTCTGACGACACATTGCCCCGGCCGAGTAACCTGCAAAAGCCGACAACGAGTTTCCGGGAATAACCGGCATCGAGGCTGATCGCGGTCTACGTCGGCCCGATCGGGTCAGCGGGACGGCTTGCGCAGTTTCGCCGAGTCGGCCACCTGGTCGGATGCAATCTCGCAGAACAACCGGCCAAGGTTGCTCATCGCCCGGTCGCTGCGCGTGAGAATGCCAAAGACGCGCGGGGCGAGCGAGTGCTCGATTTCGACGCATTTCATCAGGCCCTGCTCCAGTTCATCGAGGATGAGCTGTTCGGACAGAAGCGAGATCGCATCGGTCATGCGCACGGTTTTCAGCAAGGTGGCAATCGACGCGGACTGGATGACGCGTTCGGGAAAAGCCCAGCCCTTGGTCACGTAGAGAGCTTCGATCTGCTTTCGAAACGTGCCCCCTTGCTGGGGAAACGCCCAGATTTGATCCTGCAAACGGTCGAGCGAAAGGCTGCTGTGCTTGGCGAGCGGATTGCCGCTGCGCATGGCGAGAACCGTTTTGACCTCGAACAGCGGCGTGAAATCATGGCTGCCGCTGACCTCGAACTGGGCATCGGCACAGATCACGATATCGAGCTGCCCGCCATCGAGAAGCTCAAGCAGTTCCTCGTCGACCGTCTCGACGATCTCGAACGCCACATCCCGGGTCTGGGTGAGAATGGCCGCGATTGTTGCCGGGATGATGTTGCTGGTGGCCAGCGGTGTGCCCCCGATGCGCAGCCGGCCCTTGATCCCGCGCGAAGACAGCTCGATCTCGCGCACCACCGCGAGGATCGTCTCGTCGATCTCCTCCGAGCGCCGCGCCAGAATCCGCCCCGGCTCGGTGAGGGTGGCGCCCTTGCGGCTGCGCTCGACGAGGTCGACCTTGAGGATATCCTCAAGGCGTTGAATGCTGAGCGACAGCGCGGGCTGCGACATGCCCAACGCTTTCGCGGCGCCGACGAAGGTGCCTTGCCGCCCGATCTCGGCAAGATGACGGATTTGACGGGATTCGAGTTTCATTTGCTCAAGTTATGAGAATGCGCCAATTCCCAATTGGCGCAAATACTGACCTTTATTTCAAGTTTCGCCTGCCGGGGGTTTGGCCGGCCGCGTCACAGGTTGGGAGGATGTCATGAGATTTCACAGCTCGGCATGTGGCAGAGGACCAAGAGGTGTCGATGCAGCACCTGTTGGCGCAAGGCGGGCCTTTGCGCGCGCAGAGCGCCCCGACAGACCATCGGCAACGGTCGTTTCGAAATGAGCCAGTCGCCCGAGAAGACGGTTCTGATCCGCGACGTGGGTGCGGAATGGTATGCCGAGAAGCTTGCGGAGCTGTGCTCGGGCTTTCGCTTCCTGCCCGCCACCGACCACGAAACCGCGCTGCGCCATGCCGCAGAAGCCGGGATCATCGTCGGCCTCGCGCCGGTTCTGGATGAAGCGGTGATCGCGGCCGCCCCGCGGCTCGTATGGGTGCAGGCGCTGACCACCGGGGTCGACAACCTGCTTGCCATGCCGGCCTTGGGCAAGGATGTCGCGCTGACCAATTGCAGCGGGTTTCATGGGCCGCAGATGTCGGAACTGGCGTTCCTGTTGATGCTGAGCCTCAACCGCGACGCCCCGGCCCTGTTTCGCAACCAGGAGGCGCGAAAATGGGAACGCTGGCCGCAGCGGCTGTTGCTGGACAAAACCGTGACGATTGTGGGGATCGGGGCGATTGCGGAAGACTTGGCTTTGCGCTGCAATGCCTTCGGGATGCGCGTGACCGGGGTGTCGGACGGGCGCGCCGAAGTGCCCGGCTTCGCGAAAGTCGTGAAACGGCAAGCGCTCGTATCCGCGGCGGCGGCGTGCGACTTTCTGGTCGTGCTCACACCCTATGATGCGAGCACCCATCATATCATCGACGCAGCCGTCTTCGCAGCGATGCCGGCCCATGCCTATCTGGTGAACATCTCCAGAGGGGGATGCGTCGACGAGGCCGCGCTGATCGAGGCGCTCGAGACCGGGCAGATCGCCGGGGCCGGCCTGGACGTGTTCGCGCAGGAACCGCTTGCCCCGGAGAATCCGCTGTGGTCCGCGCCGGGCGTGCTCATCACACCGCATATCGGCGGCATGTCCGACATCTATCAACAGCAGGCGCTACCACTGGTGGCAGACAACCTGAACGCATTTGCGGCACACGGACGGGGCGCTTTGCGCGGCCTCGTCAAGCGCAGCCCGGAGTATATGACATGACCACGGTTTCCCCGGTTTCAAACGCTGAAATGGAGCGCCGCTGGGCGCTGGCCCGGCAGGTCATGAAAGCGACCGGCGTGGACGCGCTCATCATGCATGCGCGCGAAGACTGGATGGGCGGGTATGTGCGCTGGTTCACGGATATCCCGGCGTCGAACGGCTACCCGCGCACAGCCATCTTCTATCCCGACGCGCCGATGACCACGGTGGAGATGGGGGCGTTTGGCAGCCTGCGGGAGCTGGGCGGGACCGACAGCGATGCGCGCGGGGTCGGCACCGTTCTTGGCACGCCCTCTTTCGTCTCGATTCTGGCGACGCTCGACTATGACGCGGCGCTCACCGTCGCCGACCTGACCCGGCATGGCGTGGGCAAGGTTGGCCTGCTTGCCGGGCGCGCAATGCCGCATTCGCTGATTGCGATGCTTGCGGAAAAGCTGCCGGATGTTGAGGTCGTCGATGTGACCGACGAGATCGACCGGGTGAAGGCGGTCAAGAGCGCCGAGGAGATCGGGCTGATCGAGGGGATCGCCGCGCTCCAGGACCAGGTATTCGCCGAGGTCTGCGATTTCATCCGGCCGGGGCTGACCGATCGCGACGTGATGGCCCACGCAGAGGCGGTCGGGCGCTGGCTTGGCAGCGATCAGGGTATCTACCTCGGATGTTCCGCCCCGATGGGCAGCCCCTCACGGTTTCAGGGGCGGCATTTCCAGACACGGGAACTGGCAAAGGGCGACCACCTGTCCATGCTGATCGAGATCAACGGGCCGGGCGGGATCTACCTCGAGATCGCCCGCACGATGGTGCTGGGGACCGCCGACGACCATCTTCTGCAAGCTTTCGAGACTGTGCGGGCCGCGCAGGATCATTCCCTGTTGCTGATGAAGCCCGGCACGAAACCGGCCGAGATCTTCGCCGCGCACAACAGATGGATGGCGGACCACGGACTGCCGGAGGAAACCCGGCTCTATGCCCACGGACAGGGCTGCGAGATGGTGGAACGGCCGCTGATCCGGCAGGACGAGACCCTGCCGCTCGCCGAGAACATGCTGCTGGCGGTGCATCCCGGCTACGACGACGGACGGGTCTTCGCGGTGATCTGCGACAATTACGTGATCGGGAAGGACGGGCCGGGCCCCTGCCTTCACCAGACCGAAAAGAAGGTGTTTGAACTGTAGCCGTCGCCCGCCGGACGGAGCGGGATCGGCGCTGCGCGAGAACGGCAGTCAGGAGGCTAACGGATGATAATTGAACTGATCCTCATCAAGAACCGCGCGGGGATCACCGCGCAGGAGGAATATGCCGACGCGCTGAAGGGCGCCGCCCACTGGCTGTCGCATTCCGAGTTGATCGCGAAGCACTTCATCCGCGACGGGAACTATGGCGGCGCAGTGTATTTCTGGCCGTCGAAGGAAGCCGCCCAGCGCGCGCATGACAACACGTGGCGCGAAGGGGTGCTGGCGCGCACCGGCGGCAACCCGCCGGAGATCCGCTATTTTGACCTGATGATGTCCTGCGAACCGAAGATCCAGAAGATCACGGAATACGGCCCCCCCTCACCCGCGAGTGGCAACGACGGCTGATCCGCCCGCTTTCGGTCACCATGGCCCGACCGCGATCTCGCTCAGCGGATGAGCCGGGGGCGATGAAAGCCGTAAACGACACCATCATCACCACTGCCGCCGGCGGGTTTACCAACTCGACCGGGGCCGCCATCGGCAAGGTGCTGAGCGATGTGGGCGGCGTGCGCGCCGTCATCACCCCGCAGCAGGACTCGGGCCTTACCGATATCAACGCCGGTCTCGGCGATTTCGGGATCACCACGATCCCGGATGTCATTTTCGCCGTCGCGGGAACCAACGACTACGCCGAGAACGGCCCGCAATCGAACCTCAGGATCGTCGCCCGCATGACCGCGCTGCGCGGCGGGGTGTTCGTGCGCGCCGATAGCGACATCCACACCCTGGCCGATCTCAAGGGCAAACGTATGCCCTGCGAATACGCGGCCCAGGTGTCGGGCAACCCGATGCTCGAAGTGGTGCGCGCGGTCGCAAATATCGAGGTGAGCGATCTCGAATGCGTGCCGACGCAAAACATCCCCGGCTCCGCGACCCTGCTGTCGGAAGGCAAGATCGACGCGATGTATTTTGCCGTCGGCTCGGGCCGGGTTAAGGAAGCGGCGGCACAGATCGGCGGGGTGCGCGCCATTCCGTTCCCGACCGATGAGGAATCGACCGGCAAGGCGCAGGCTATCGTGCCCGAGATCTACACCATGATGGTGGAGGCCGACCCCGCGCTCGACGGGTTCGACGAAGACACCACCGTGCTCACCAACGATCTGGGGCTGTTCGCCAATGCGAATGTGCCCAATGAGGTGGTGAAGGAAATCGTGGCCTCGATCCACGCCAACAAGGACACGCTTCTTGAGGTCTTTCCGGGGCTCAGCCTGTTCGATCCCGACGAGATGGCCAAGCCTTACGGCGGCGTGACCTACCACGAAGGCGCGGAAGAGTTCTACCGCGAGCAGTGCATCTGGCCCTGATCAGGGCCTGGCAGGACGTAGACCCACCCTGGCGAGCGTCGGAATGGAAGTTCCGGCGCTCGTCTGTCCGGGAGAGATCCGTGAAGAAACTGACCGATACCATGGCGGCGCTGATGACCCTGATTGCCCTTGTCTGGGCATCCGACGCGCTGCGGCTGTTCGGGATCGCCGTCTATACCGAGCAATACATCGCGCTGCTGCTGGCCCTTGCCACGCCGCTGATCTTCCTCACCATCCCCGGCAGGCGACGGCCGCGCTCGACCGGGGACGAAGACACCGGCTACAGCAACGTGCAACGCCGGGTGCCGTGGTACGATCTGTTGGCCGCCGTGGTCGGCGGGTTGCTCGCGCTCTACGTGATGTTTCGCTTTCCCACGCTGTCGCAGATGTCAGCGGAACGCCCCCTGGAGGGCCTGATCCCGGCCATCGTGATGCTGCTGTTGGTGCTGGAAGGCGTGCGGCGCTCCTCGGGGCCGATCATCGCCGTGGTGGTTCTGTCGGTGTTCCTGCTGGCGTTCGTGGGCCACCTGTTGCCGGCGTCAATCTCGGGCCGGCGCATCGTTCCCGACCATTTCGTCTACTTCCTGCTGTGGGATTCCACGGCCGTTCTCGGCCCGGTGCTTACGATCGTGACAACCATCGTCGTGGCCTTCGTGTTCTTCGGCACCGTCCTTTTCGCGACCGGCGGGGCCTCCTTCTTCACCGATATTTCGGCATGCCTGATGGGGCGCTACCGCGGCGGACAGGCCAAGATCAGCATCCTCGGCTCGTCGCTGTTCGGCACGATCTCGGGGTCGGTGGTGGCCAATGTGGTGACAAAGGGCGTCGTATCCATCCCGATGATGAAGAAGGCGGGCTTCCGGCCGCAGCTTGCCGGCGCGATCGAGGCGGTCGCCTCGACCGGAGGCCAGTTGTTGCCGCCGGTGATGGGAGTGACCGCCTTCCTGATGGCCGAGTTTCTCCAGGTGCAATACTCCGCGGTCGCACTGGCTGCTCTTGTGCCCGCCCTTCTCTTCTACGCGGCGCTGTTCATCCAGGCCGACCTCGAAGCCTCGCGGGCGAACATGCGCGGGCTGGATCCGAGCATGATCCCGGACGGGCGCAAACTTCTGCGGGCGGGATGGTATTTTCCGATCCCCTTCATCGTCCTGATCGTTGTGTTGTTCGTCCTTAAATACAGGCCGGAGACCGCAGCCCTTCTCGCCGCCGGGTCGATTGCCCTCACCGCCATTGCCTTCGGCTTTCGTGGAGACCGCCCCGGCCTTACCGCGTGGTACCACATCTTCCGCGATACCGGCCTGAAGGTGCTGGACATCTTCATGGTCGCCGCCGCCGCCGGTGTCGTCATCGCGACGCTCAACTATACCGGGCTCGGCTTCGGGTTAACGCTGGCGATGGTGCATCTGTCGGGCGGAAGCCTCGTTCTGCTGCTGGTGATTTCGGCCGTCGCCTGCATCATTCTCGGCATGGGGATGCCGACGACCGGCGTCTACATCCTGCTGGCAACGCTGATCGCCCCGGCCCTGATCCAGATGGGCGTGCAGCCGATGGCCGCGCATCTGTTCATCCTCTACTTCGGCTGTCTGTCGATGATCACCCCGCCGGTCGCGATCGGCGCATTTGCCGCCGCCAACATCGCCAACGCCGATCCGCTGGCGACGGGCTTCGAGGCCGTCCGTTTCGGCTGGGCCGTGTTCGTCATACCGTTCCTGTTCGTGCTGTCGCCAAGTCTGTTGCTGGACGGGCCCACCGGGTTGATCCTGGTCGACATCCTGACCGCTGTGGCTGGCGTCGTCCTGGGGTCCATAGGCGTCATCGGTTTTGGAATGCGAAGGCTGGGAGCAATCGCCCGGGGTTTGCACATCGCAACAGCCCTGTGCTTGTTGACGCCTCTCCAAGACGTTGCATGGGGCCAGTTGCTGAACGCGCTGGGGATCGTCCTGGCGCTTGCGATTGCCGGTTGGGAATTTTTTGGCCCACCGGCGAAAAAACAGACCAGTTGAATTCGAAATGCGCACATGATCTGCGCGCGGTCGGTGTGTGTTTCCGGGTGCGACGACACGCACCGGCGGCGACTGCTCCAAGCAGATCCTGTTGTCGAACCGCCGGGTGCGGTCGTTCTTCAGGATCGAAAGCGCGGCGGTTCTTCCGCTTTCGTTTCAGGAAGCATTCAGATGAAGGCTAAGGTGGCTGCGATCAGGTGATTTGTGCCCAGCGCCGGGAGAGCTCGGACCAGTATCTTGCGCTTGCTGATCGTTGCGCCTTCGCTTCCTCGTCAGGAATGAACGCTTCGATTGCCGCGGCATAGCTTGGCCTGGCCCGCATGGCCTCAAGCCAGGTTCCAACCGATGAAAACGCGGGCGTCCATAGCCCGGCGAAGCCCAGCCGGTCGATCCGGTCAATGTAGGCCACCAACCCGATATCGGCCAGGCCGAAAGCGGGGCCCGAAACCCAGGTGCCGTCGTCGATATGGGCACTCATATCCGCAAAGGTTCGGCGCAATGTTCGCAGCGCCTGCTCGACATGAACCGACCCGAGGCCATTCGCATACAGATCGCGCCGTTTGCCGCGGCTGACCGGGTTGGGCATCAGCGCAAGCGACGCTTCGATCTCCTCGGGGGTCTTCGTCGCGAGCACCTTGTCGCGGTTGGCCGTCGAGAAAGTGAGGGTGTTGATCGCGTCGTGCACGGCAAGGCAACGCAGCAGCCAATGGCGATTGCGGGCTTCCAGCGCCAAATCGTTCGGCATCAGTCGGCTGTCGTTATAGGCCGTGTCGAGATACTCGGCGATCAGGCTCGATTCGACGAGAACGAGGTCTCGGTCGATCAGCGTTGGCACCACCGCCTCCGGGTTGAGACGCACATAATCCGGCGCGAACTGGTCGCCTTTTTGCAGGTCAAGAAGTTCACCTTCGTAGTCCAGGCCGATCTCCGCCAGTGCCACCCGAACCTTCTGCGAACAGACGCTTGTCGGTCCATGATAGAGTTTCAGCATGTTTCTGGCTCCCATTCATTGCGTCGCGTCTCGGGAAGGCGTCGCGGGCTCGTCCTTGTCGTGATCGACGAGATGGCTCGCAGAGGGGTTTCCGGTTTCGGCCAACGTGATGCGGACAGGCCGGGAACCGCTCGATATCGGCGCCTCGTTTTCAGGTTCGATCCGGGGCATGGTTGATGTTTTCAGAAATTGACCCGGTCGCCACCCTTGAGGTCGAGAATCTCGCGCGCTTCGTCCGGGGTCGCCACCTCCGAGCCCAGATCTTCGACGATGCGCCGGATCTTGGCGACCTGCTGGGCATTGCTTTCCGCAAGTTCGCCGCGCGAGATGAACAGGCTGTCTTCCAGCCCGACGCGCACATGGCCACCCATCTGGCTGGCGGTCGTCGCCATCGGGATCTGCGCCGACCCTGCGGCAAGGATCGACCAACGGTAGCTGTCGCCGAACAGCTTGTCGGCGGTCTTCTTCATGAACACGAGGTTTTCCACGTCGGAGCCAATGCCGCCGAGAATACCCATCACGAACTGGATGAAGACCGGCGCCTTGAACAGCCCGGTGTCCATACAGAATTTCAGGTTATAGAGATGGCCGACATCGTAGCATTCGTGCTCGAACTTGATGTCATGCGGGGCCAGCGTCGTCGCCGCTTCGCGGATATCGCGAAAGGTGTTGCGAAAGATGTTGGCGTCGGACCCGGCCACATAGTCCTGCTCCCAGTCGAACTTCCAGTCGTCATCCGCGTAGCGTTTCGCCAGCGGGTGAAACGAGAAGTTCATGCTGCCCATGTTCATCGAGCACATCTCGGCCGAGAAGGTCGCCGCCGGTTTGATCCGGTCCTGGATCGAGAGCGTGAGAGAACCGCCGGTGGAGATGTTCACCACCGCATCCGTCGCCTGCTTGATCCGCCCCAGGAAGGGCGAAAAATCGTCCGGGTTCACCGAGGGCGCACCGTTCTCGGGGTTGCGCGCATGCAGGTGCAGGATCGAGGCCCCGGCCTCCGCCGCCTCGATCGCCTGGGCGGCGATGTCGTCATAGGTCCAGGGCAGCGCGTCCGACATGGTCGGGGTGTGGATCGCCCCGGTGACGGCGCAGGTGATGATGGTTTTCTGGCGAGCCATGTCAGGTGTCCTTTGATGTCGGGCCCGGGATCACGCGATAGCCGAGCGGAAAGAGTTGCAGATCGAACCGCGCGCGCAGAAAGCCCCAGACGCCGTTGGGTGCTTTCAGCATGACGGCGATGGCGACCGCGCCCAGCACCATGAGGTAGAGCGTGCCGAGATCGGCCAGCGTTTCGCGCAGCGCGAAGAAGATCAGCGTGCCGATGATCGGCCCCTCGATGGTGCCGATCCCGCCGATCACGACGATGAAGATCACGAAAGCCGTCCAGTCGTTCACGGAAAAGGCGGCATCCGGCGAGATGCGCAGCTTCTGCAGGAAGATCAGCGCCCCCACCATCGCGGTGACCGCGGCGGTGATGACATAGACGGTGAACTTGGTGCGCCAGATGTCGATGCCGAGCGATTTCGCCGCCATCTCGTTGTCGCGGATCGCGGTCAACGCCAGCCCGCCCCGCGAGCGCAGGTAAAGGTAGACGACCGCGATGACCACCACCGCAGCCGCCAGCGCCAGCCAGTAGGCGAGCGCCTCGCGCCCATCACGCGAGGCCGCCAGCGAGCGCACGATGTCGACCGGCAGCGACGAGCCAGACCCCCCGCCAAGCGCCGAAACCTGCGCGAAGGACAGCCGGAAGACCTCGGCCATGACCCAGGTGCCGATGGCGAAATAGGCGCCGCGCAGGCGGAAGATGAGCGCCGCGACCGGGATCGAGATCAGCGCGCCCAGCACCCCCGCTGCGGCGATGGCGACGAGCGGGGGAAAGCCTGCGAACATGGTCAGCGCAAACAGCATGTAGCCGCCGAAGCCCACATAGGCCTGCTGGCCGACCGAGACCAGCCCGGCATAGCCCGCCATCAGGTTCCACGATGAGGCCAGCGCGAGGTAGAGAAACAGCTCGCCCATCAGCCGCATGTCGGCCCGCCCCGCCCACCACGGCGCGGCGATGAGCACGGCGAGAATGAGCGCACCGGTGAGCGCGACGAGGCGCGTGGCGCGGGTGGAGCGGGTGACGATATGGGTCTCTCTGCTCATCCGTCGATCCTCGGGAAAAGGCCGCTGGGGCGCACCGCCAGCACGATCAGGAAGGCGATGTGGCCTGCGAGGATCTGCCAGCCGGGGTCGATCTTGGCGCCGATGGTCTGCGCCACGCCGAGGATGACCCCGCCCGCGAGCGTGCCCCAGAGGTTGCCAAGCCCGCCGATGATGACCGCCTCGAAGCCGAAGATCAGCCGGCCGCCGCCGATGGAGGGGTCAAAGCTGGTGCGGATGCCGAGCAGGATCCCGGCAATCGCCGTGACCGCCAGCGCCAGCGCCATCGCGAGGCCGAAGACATGAGCCTTGTTCAGCCCCATGAGCTGGGCGATGTCCTGGTTGTCGGACACCGCCCGGAAGGCGCGCCCGAGGGCGGTGTGGTAGAAGGCCCATTGCAGCCCCCAGATCACCGCGACGGCGATGGCGAAGGTGACGAGCGGCAGCACCCCGAGGGTGAGTGGCCCGACCGCGACCCCCGCGGTTTCCAGCGCCCCCGCGTCGAGCTTCTGCGGATCGGCGGTGTAGATCTCGAGCAGTCCATTCTGCAGGATCACGCTGAGGCCAAAGGTGACCAGCAGCGGCGGCAAGATGTCGCCGCCGAGCGTCTGGTTGAGCAGCCCGCGTTGCAGCGCGTAACCAACCAGCCCCATTGCGGGCACAACGAAGACCAGCGCCAGCATCGGGTGCAGGCCCGTGGCCATGGTCACCGAGAGGCCGAGATAGGCGGCGAAGACGATCAGATCGCCATGCGCGATGTTGACCAGCCGCATCACCCCGAAGATGAGCGACAGCCCCGCCGCGAAGAGCGCATAGAGCCCTCCCAGCAGCGTGCCCTGTACGAGTGCGTTTATCCAATCCATCGCATCTAGGTCCCGAAATAAGCGTGTGAGATGTCTTCGCGCGAGACCGCGCCCTTAGTTCGGTACAGCG
>SWCA01005008.1_pt1 | contig 27177 bp, 13 predicted proteins | sample 4692961 | NCBI WGS metagenome assembly SWCA01 (sample SAMN10267275, study PRJNA491770) | bioreactor metagenome | isolation source: DHS bioreactor inoculated with | place: Japan: off Shimokita Peninsula
TGACAATGGCGATCCAGCTAAATATCCTGACTTGATGAACCCGCTGATTGGGGCGGAACTATACAAAAATTTCCGGGAGAGCAGACGGATTATTGTCAATATCGCCCCTTCGTTCGAAATCATTGACGGCTTGATTTACAAGCTGAACTTTGGTTACGAAAACAGTTCCAGCGATGCCGATAATCAGCGGACTCCCAGTACAGACCCATTTGAACAGGGAAGGCTGGATCAGTATTATACCAACGGAAGAAATACCTTGATCGAAAATTATTTGACCTACGATCTCAACCTTGACGATCACCATGTGACCCTTTTGGCGGGGCATTCTTATCAAAACACCCTCGACCGTTGGCGGCACTGGAGCGTGGATAACTTCCCGGACAACGGGATTGATCCCCGCTACAATCCAGGGTTGGGACAGGAGCTTGACTTAGTTGACAACCATCCGGAGGGCTGGGCGCTTGAGAATGAATTGCAATCGTTTTTTGGCCGGGCCAATTACAGTTATCAGGGCAAATACATGGTAACCGGCACGGTACGGGCCGATGGTTCCTCAAAATTTGGTGAGAACAACAAGTATGGTGTCTTTCCCTCGTTTGCTGCGAGCTGGCGAATTTCGGAAGAAGATTTTATGGAAGCATCGCGGATCAGCAATTTAAAATTGAGGGCCGGATGGGGACAAACCGGTAACCAGGAAATACCATCAAAAATTACCCAGGCGTTGTACACCACCCGGATTTCAAACCAGGATAGTTACCCATTGGATGATTCGGGGAGTTACCCTGCCGGAACCACCTTTGTGCGGTTGGCCAATCCCGATATTCAGTGGGAGGTTTCGACCCAAACCAACATCGGGCTTGACTTTGGATTCCTTGATGGAGCCCTGTCCGGTACAGTCGATTACTTCCACAAGGAGTCAAACAACATTTTGCTGGAGGTGGTACCTCCCGATCCGATTCAGCCTGCGACAACCTACTGGACCAACGTGAAGGATATGACCATCACCAATAAGGGACTGGAACTGGCTTTGGATTACCAACATCGCAATGAGAGTGGTCTTTCGTATGCGGTGGGTGGAAATATCACGTTTCTCGATAATGTTGTTGAGAATTCCCCTTTTACCATTCTGACAACGGGGAATGCTGAAGGATCAGGATTGACAGGCGCTACGATCAATGGTTTGATCAACGGCCATCCCATTGGATCATTCTATATGAAAGAGTTCATGGGTATTGGCTCCGACGGATTGTCCATTTTTAGGGAGCCGGATGTGCCCGATACCGATGATCGCAGAGTGGTGGGAAGTGCCTTGCCGGATATGATGTATAACTTCTATTTGAACTTGAACTACAAACGATTTGATCTTGGTATCAATTTCAATGGCGTAGCCGGAAATAAAATATACGACAATACGGCAACGAACAAATTTTACAAAGCCAAGTTGGCCAACTCGCTGAACACCACCGATGCTGCCATCGAATACCCTGAGGAAAGCATTATCAACTCGTCAACGATTTCCACGCGCTACCTGAAGGATGGAGCATTTCTTCGGTTGAATAACGCGACCCTAAGCTATAATTTCAATACCGGATTGATGGGAATCAGTAACACCATCAAGGAGATGCGCTTGTCGCTCACCGGGCAAAACCTGTTCGTGATTACCGATTATGATGGCTTTGACCCGGAAGTGAACCAGGATCGCTCAATTGCCGGGATCCAGTCATTTGGAATCGATCTCAATGGGTATCCTAAAGCGAGGACATTTGTTGTTGGTTTAAACGTATCATTTTAATTAATCGAGAAAATGAAGACTGAAATGAAAAATACAATAAAATTTGCCCTGTTGGCATTTTCCATGCTGTTTAGTTGGAGTTGCACAGACCTGGAAGAGAAGATTCTGGATGAATCGTTAACGGGTGGGGCATTGGAAAGTGATTTAATCAAGGGGACGGTAGCGCCGGCGTATGGCATGCTGCCGGAGTTTTACAGACATACGCGATACTTTGCCGTTCAGGAAATTTCGGCTGATGAGGCTATTCTCCCCTATCGCGGTGGAAGAGACTGGGGTGACAATGGCATTTACATCGAACTGCATCAGCATACCTATACTCCGGTGCACAGCAATGTCAGGCAGTGTTGGGATTACCTGACCGTGATGATTTCCAGAACAGTCTCTGCGATCAATGTGTTAACTCCCCTGGCCGAAACCGATGGTGATGCCCGGGTATATTTGGCTGAAGTAAGAGGGCTGAGGGCTTTTTACAATATGATTGTACTCGATCTTTGGGGTATCGCCTTTCAGAAAGATGAAGCTGGTGAACTTTCCACGATTCTTCGCGGAAACGATGCTGTTGAGTACATCCGGATGGAATTTGAAGCAACTATTGACGACTTGCGCACCGATGTTGGCCCTGGCCGGCTGACCAAAGGTGGGGCCTGGGCTTTACTGGCGCGTTTGCATCTGAATGCGGCGGTATGGCGCGATCCTTACTCCACCAGCTTCGATTTTACAACCGATGATATGGATAAGGTGATTGAGTATAGCAACATGGTCATCAACTCAGGGCAATACGGACTGTCGCCTGATTATTTCGCTAATTTTAACAACGACAACCATACCAACGACGAATTGGTTTTTGCTGTCGATCAACGGCCTGATTTGAACGGACACAACCGAATGTCCTACTTCTCCATGTCGGACAATTTCTATGGAAATCCTTTGTATCCGCAGGGTAATGGAACCGATGGTGCCGCCATCACTTCCGACTTCTATCAGTCGTGGGTTGAGGCGTACGGCGAGCTTGACCCCGCTGAAGCCGACGCTCGCTTTTGGTGGGAGCGAATGGTTATCCCTGAAGATTCTTGTATTGCTGCCGAAGATTTTGAAGTGAATCGCGGAATTTACCGGGGACTTCAATATGGACTGCAAAACAATGGGCGCAGACTGCCTTTCATTCAGTGCGATGATGGGAAATATAAAATTGGCAAGCTTCGCGACTGGCGGCGGGCAGAGGAAAATGCCTATGTCGATTATGTTGAGGAAATTAACTTTACTCCAGAAGGAAGCGACTACAATACTGGATTCCGCGTCGAAAAGTACCAGTGGAGTAAATCGTCGGATGACGGACGAAACAAGGGGGAAGCGGATTTGGTCATTGTTCGTTTAGCCGATCTGTACATGATGCGTGCTGAAGCCAAGCTGCGCAAGGGGGATGCTCCCGGTGCGCTTGCTGATGTCAATCTGGTTCGGGCTTCGCGGACGGCTCGGCCGGACGTAACACCCCCTCCGCTTTCCGAAATGAATGCCGATATTTTGTTCCGTGAACGTGGCTTCGAATTTTACTGGGAACACCAGCGGCGTACCGATATGATCCGTTTTGGGAAATACGAAGATACCTGGACGGAAAAAACCAACTCGGATGTTCAGCGACGTCTTTTCCCAATTCCCCAATCAGCGATCGACGGCGCATCTGATACACCAGGCTATCTGGAACAAAATCCCGGCTATTAAACCGGCAGGATGGGTTGGGCTGTTGTGCTTAAGAGAGCGAGAATCCGGGACCTGTTCTTCCCGGGTTCTCTTTTTTGATTGAATGACTGGGTAATTGAATAATCGACGGAATGATTTTTTGAAAAATAAAATGGAATCAAAAACAAATGAGAAATATAAAAAACTCTATCCGCTTGCTTTTAGTGATGTTTTTCATTTTTCCGGCTTGCCAGCACGAAAAATCAAGCCGGTTGAAAATTGCTGCCTACAATGTGGAATATAGTAAAAATGCCTCGGCAACCGAAATTGGTGAAGCGCTAAAGCCATTCGATTTTGATGTGGTATGTTTTTCGGAAGCGCCCGGTGGTGACTGGACGAAACAGGTTGGAGAAGCCCTGGGCTTAAATTATAGGGTGGTGGGAAAGTACAGCACGGCAGGACACGCCGACAAGTATAAAACAATCGTTAGCCGTACTCCATTGGTTGACGTTGAGGAAGTGCTGATGGCTGATACCTTGCACACAGCGACCAAAGGGAAGACCACGATCAATGGCGTGGAAATCGCGCTTTACGCGGTTCATTTCCCGTTCGGATGGCGCGATCAGGCGCATATTGATGAGACAACACAAAAAATTTCAACCTTCATCGATTACCTGAAAATGAAGCAGGAAAGTGAAATTTCGGTGGTTGCAGGTGATTTTAACTTCGTTCCTTCACACCCGGCAAAGGCCAATCAGTACCACGAACTCTTTAAAACAATTGGGCTTGATGTCAACTGGATCGCGTTGGGAATTGATTGTACAAAACACAATACCTACAATGCGCTGGTCCCGGCAGATCAGGGGAACGGCGAAGTGATCGATCACATCATGTATGATCCTTCAAAAATAGAAGCCCTTGACGGAGGAATTATCGAAATGGAGGCGCCCTTATCTGATCACAAACCGGTTTGGGCGCTGCTGGAAATGAAGTAGTTGAAAACAGTAGTCGTTTCGGAGTGAGAAGGTATTAATTGGAACCAAATATGGCAAAAAAAGCAATCACAATCCTTTCCTTCCTTGTTGTGCTGATCGTGTCTGCTTGTCAGCACGGACCGGTTCTCGATTCACGTGACATTCAAATTGCTTTCCTGGCCGATGTGCATTTGCAGGATATTTACGGCAAACTGGAAGACAATGCCTACCCAGGCGTTTTCAATCCCCAAAGCGGAAAATACACCTTGGCGCGCACCATGGAAGCCCAGCTGCACTCCACGCGTCTGTTCAACGAAAACTACTTTGCCTTTTTGGCCGCGCTGGATGACGTAGTGAAGCGCGGTGTGAAGTATGTCGTCCTGCCCGGCGATTTTAGCGATGATGGACAACCGCTCAATGTGCGTGGGTTCAAACATATTTTGGATGCCTATACCGAAAATCATGGGTTGGTGTTTATCTCCACCACCGGCAATCACGACCCGGTTCGTCCGTTCGCGATGGAGGCGGGGAAAACCGATTTTTTAGGCGAAGGCGGAAAAGAACAGGCCATCGTGAGTGCTGCTGATCTATTCAAACCGCAAGGCCCGGAAGCTCTTCCGGCAATTATTACCAGTGATCTGCGCAACATGGGTTACCGGGAAATTATTGAAATGCTGGGCAATTACGGCTTTTTCCCCAAGGAAGAAGATTTGTACTGGGAAACGCCATTTTCGACTTACGGCTATGACGATTACGAGTTTGACAAGGCCATGGAACAGGCAAGCTTCGAAAACCGGAGTTACGCGATTCCTCCGTTTAATTCTCCGGTGCCCGATGTGAGTTATTTGGTGGAGCCGTCCATCGGATTATGGTTTTTGGCCCTGGATGCCAATGTTTACATTCCCAGGGACGCAGCGGCATCGGAGCCTGACAATCCTTTGAACTACAACGGCGCCAGTGTTGGCTATAACCAAGTGATGACCCACAAGAAACACTTGATCGCCTGGCTGGGAAAGGTAACGGCCGACGCCGATAGGCTTGGGAAAACGTTGATCGTGTTCAGCCATTACCCGATGGTCGATTTTAATGATGATGCTTCGGAGTCAATCGAAAAGCTGTTAGGTCAGGGCAAGATGCAGTTGAGCCGTGTCCCGGCGGAGGATGTCGCCCAGGCCTTTGCCGGTGCCGGTATCAAAATTCATTTTGGCGGACACATGCACATCAACGATACAGGCGTCCGCACAACTAAAGAAGGCAGTATTCTTGTGAATATTCAAGTTCCTTCGCTGGCGGCGTACATTCCGGCTTACAAGTTGCTGACCGTTAAAAACCGCCACCTGATGGAGATTCAGACCATTGTCCTGGATTCGGTTCCCCGTTTCAACGAGCTGTTTCCGCTTTACGAAATGGAGCATGCCTGGTTGACCAGAGCTGGTTCTACCGGAATTTGGAACAGCGACGTCTTGCTCGCCAAGAGCTATCGCGACTTAACACAATGGCACCTGAAAGAGCTGGTTCGCTTGCGGTTTTTGCCAACCGACTGGCCTGAAGACCTCAAGGAATTTTTGCTGAATTCGACCGGAAAAGATTTGTTGCTGCATGCCCAATCTCCGAAACAGGCAATACTGGATTCTGCGGACTTTGAAAACTGGACCGGTTTCGATCTGGTCTATGATTTTTACCGGCTTCGAAGTGCAGATCGATTGGCTCTTCAAGACATCGGCACGGACAGGATTGCACAATATCGACTTATATTCAATGCATGGCAGGCAATTCCTGCCGATGGGCCACTAAACCGGCAACTGAAGGCCTTATCGGATATTTTCGACCATTTTTTATCGGGCAAGCCAGCAGATCATTTCCAGGTGAATTTGGATGAAAATACCATGACGGATCTCAGTCATGGAGTAATTATGCTTCATTAGCGTGTGGTCTAACAACGATTGAGATCGAAAAATTTCTATCAGCCGAAATGGACGATAGCGGATCGGCTATTTCTCTGTTTTATGAACTCCAGTCGCTTGCGTAGTGTTTGCCTCCCCGGAAACAAAAAAGTCCAATGCAAATGAATCAATTGCATCGGACTTTATATGGGTGAGGTCTCTGGCGGATTCGAACCGCCGTACGCGGTTTTGCAGACCGCTGCCTAGCCACTCGGCCAAGAGACCATATTGATTTACTATTGTTTTAAAAGAACTCGCTTCTTTGTCGTATGTGGTTTTTCCCGAATTCTTGGGGCTGGCCACACGCCCAGAGACCATTGTTTTGACGGAGGGCAAAGGTAATAAATTTTTCCGCTCCCGCACAAGAAAAAATTCAGCTATCATTTTCAGTGCGAATCGAACCTGAAATCCGGATTTCATAAAAAGTTCTCAGTGGGAACGGTGCAAAAGGATTTGCAGTAGGGGCATATCGGATGTGAAGACCCATTGATCATGTTCTCTTTACAAGCATGAAATATCATTTTCACCTGATTGGAACTGCCGAATTTGTCGCGGATATTTTTTAAATGTGTACGAACCGTATTTGAGCTAATATTCAGATTATCAGCGATCTGTGCGGTGGTCTCGGAGCTCGCCCATAAGGCCAGAATTTCTTTTTCGCGTGCCGTTAGGTTCTGAGCCGGCTGACCATGTTCATCTTTGTCCATTAAGGTGTTAACCAACTGTGGGCACAAGTATTTTCCCGACTCCATGATCTCGTTGATGGCTAGAGCAATTTTTTCTGAGGAGCAGGTTCTGATCAGGTAACCGTCAATTAAGTGCATTAGTGCTTCCAGAAAACGATGACATACGAGTCCGGAAATCACAAGCAATTTTGTTTGAGGAAACGATTGGTGAAACTTTTCAATTATTTTGATAGAGCTTGGAGCAATGTAAGCCAGCTCCATAATGATTAGATCAGGATCGTTGGTGCCAACCCATTCGTAAAGGTCTTTCGTTTGGTTGTTGACGACTCCCTGGATCCGAATATCCTTCAGTTTGGAAAGCACAGACGCAACTCCCTCGGCTACAAGTCGCTGGTCATAACAGATGCAAATATCAGTCTTTTTTGTCGACAACATGAGTCTTTGAATTAATCATTCAATTTACGAAAAAAAATCCACAATAAAGTAGTTGTTATTCAATAGTATGATGAGTGTTGTGCCCCAGACGTTTAGTTTCTCTACACGTTTGTTTAAGTTCATCTCCAAGCTTTAGTAGTGATGAAATCCACAAATGGAGGATTGTTTGCCAGTGTGCTTTTGTGTAACTTTTTTTTTGTCATTTCCTCTCTGTTTTATTTTGTTATCCAACGATTATGAAGATGTAAATTAAAACGTATCACCATGAAGAAACAACCTCTACCGTATTTTTCCTGCGCTTTTTTGCTGTTGATTATCATGGCATTAATCTCGTGTCAGGAGCAAATGTATGAACCAAATCCAGATGAATCGCTGGTGTTGAAAAGAGGAGGGCAAGGCGGAAAAAGTCCGGCCGATGTGGAACAAGGCGATTTATATGGCGACTTGCTGGAGGAAGAACGTACTTTTGCAGGTGTTCCAGTACTCTACCCTCTTAAATATCGGGCCGATTTCCAGGATCAAATTGTTGAAGGAATCATTGATGTTCCAAATCCTCGCTTAAATGGTCCCTTTGAATTAACGATTTATGTGCGTGATGAGTTTGGCTATGTTGTTATGGATGCTCCTTCAGGAGGGGGAGATCCGGTTCCACGAACCACCACAGTCATGATTTATCCAGGTGATGATGGGTTTTTGAATGACGAAGGCGAGTTTTCTCCTGTTGTCCTTTACGATATGGAAGGAGAAATTCTGGAGGATGTCGTGCCACATGTATTTCCGGTTGAGCAAGGCCGGCTTAATCTGATCCGGACCAATGATGGTGTGATTACAAACCGAATGGCCGAAGTGATTAAGAACTTTGGCAACGGAACAGTGGCCGATGTTATTCGCGACTACTGTGGCCGTTTGTTTATGGTTCGTACCCAGGAAGCATTGAATTTGGGAATTGCAGATAAGCCCATCGACTCTCCACTGGAAAACCTGGCAGTCTACTACGAAATTATGCTAAATGGATTTAGTCGGTCTGCTATCGATAACGGTTTGCTCTTTCTAATTGAACAGGAAGGCGATTTTGGTGGGTTCCGGTTTCAATCCAGGCTTGATTCACGTTGGAATGAAGGGGCTCAGGAGTTTGGCGGTCTGCTAACAGGTGAGGAGAAACATCATTTTGTAGCCAACCTGGCAGCTTCGTGCATTGCTGCCGGATCGGATAAAACAGATTTCCTGATCATTGACGAAATTGTTCTTGTCAACCGGTTTATGGGTATCCCCAAAGCCATTGGAAATGACATTGACAAGCCTGCCGATCAGGTAATTTCATTTTTTCCCTATATCGAGCAGGAAGTTCGGATGATGGATAAAACTGATAAGCATCAGTACGTTAAGTATCGGTATTATGTAGACTATTCCTTTTTTAACTATACACGTCAAAAGTTTGAAGAAACCTTAATTGACTATTGCACGATTGTGGGAGACTATGATAGTCTTGGCAACTTGGTGGGCTCGCATGTTGAAGTGCTGGCACCCAACCTGACCCTGAACGATATTTTGATGGGAGACGCGCCGCTGACAGCCGAAGCCCTCGAGATATACCGCTATACACAGAAAGCTGAACAGCAAACCTCCGGAGCACTTGGTTTCGCCAACCAGGCTGACGACTATGTTCAGGCACTGGAAGTGGTGCATGATAACGAGGAGTTTTTAGTTTGGAAGGTACCAACACCAACGTGGGCACAAAATCCGGTGCTTTTCCGCGAGTATGCCCCGTTTAATTATATTCCGGATGAAGAAGTGCACAGCAAAAAACCCGAGGGAAAAGGGGATGATGAGAGCACTAATACAGGCGGAGGTGGCAGTGGAGGCGGTCGCCGCTAGGTGCGCTGCTGCAGGTATGGCCAAGCGCGAGATACTTCGGTTGTGCCATGCTCTAACTTTTTGCTTCCTCCCCCTTCTTTTTAAATCAGAGTTGGGAAGACCGAAAATGCCTGCAATTTTGCAGGCATTTTTTTGGTGCCTCAAACTATTTTGTTTAGCGTATTATTAAAGGGTTGGTTCGGTGGCAGGTCAAGATTCGTGGACGGTTACGAATTTATTCCTATTTTAGCGGGCATTAATCTTTGTGAATTGATGAGATATTGTCAGGCCACTTTTCTTTTAATTCTGTTTTTTTCGTTTGCGAGTGCCCAAGATAAGTTGTCTTTTGAGCAGCTTACCATTGAGCATGGTTTGGCGAATAATTCAGTCCGCACGATTCTTCAGGATCAAAAAGGCTATCTTTGGTTTGGAACCTTAAATGGACTCAGCCGGTACGATGGAAAGCAATTTAAGTCTTTTCATTACAATCCTGCTGATTCGACTTCGATTGGTAACAACAAGATCCGTGAACTTTTCCAGGATGGAACCGGGTATATTTGGGCAACAACTTACGATGATCAAGCGCACCGGTTTGATCCACAGACGGAAACATTCATCAACTTCCCTGAGACCTTGGGCGAGGAGTACACCAATTCTACCATCAGCGCTATTTACGAGTCGTCTCCCGGTGTTGTCTGGATGTATTTGGGTGGCAAAGGATGTGTACGGATTATTTCCACGGCCGAATCTCGGGATTATTCAACCTGGTTCTTTTCCTCCAAAAATGGCTTGACTTCAGATTACCTGAATGAAATTTGGGCTGATCAAAATAATGGGCTGTGGGTCGGAACATACGAGGGAATCAGCTATTTGCCTGATGACCGGTTTTTGGAAAACGGTTCGGGCAAGCCGCAACGGTTTCTGACCGATTTATCCATGAGCGTTGTGGCTTTTTGTGAGACCAAAACGGCTGTTTGGGCTGGGACGCAAACCGGTGAGCTTTTCAAGATTAGTGATGGCAAGGCCGAATTGGTTTGGAGAGCACCTGCTTTGGATGCTCGTGAACCTAGAATTCGTGCCATGCAGTCTACACCCGATGGGCGTGTGATTGTCGCTACTGAAACCGGGCTACTCATGTTGGAAAGTGAAACTGGTCGTCAACATTATTTTAACCGTGATAATAGTAGCTTGAATACCAATTTGTTTGCTTCTTTTTACCAGGATCAGCATGGCGATTGCTGGTTTGTTACCGATCAACGTGGAGTTGTTCGTTTTCAGCCCGGGATTCAACAATTTACGCATTATCCACTTCAGCCCGAAATTCGGCAATCTATCCAGGAAGGCGAAAAGCAGGTCTTTCAGGAAGACCAGAACGGCGATTTGTGGGTTGGCATTTATGGAGGTGGAATCTCGCGCTTTGATCGAAGGTCGGAGGTGTTTGAGCAGTTTCTTCACGAGGAAAACAACCCTGGCAGCCTTTCATCCAACCTCATTTTGTCGATTGCACACGACCGTTCCGGAAATATTTGGGCTGGAACCTACAAGCGCGGGGTGAACAAGGTCAACCTGGAACAGTCAAATTTTCACTCTATTCGGAATAAAACAGGGGCTGAACGAGATTTCTCGAATGAAGTGCGCGCAGTTTTTGAAGATAGTCGCCAGTGGATTTGGACTGGAAATAAAAGGGGAGAAGTGATTGTTTATGACCAGGATTTTGATCCGCTTTTTAAGTTAAAGGATTTGTTGCCCTCGATCGAAATTTATTCAGGTGTCTATGCTTTTGAAGAAGATCGGCACCGAAACATTTGGATCGGCACCAAAGGCGATGGATTGTTTGTGCTGAAAAACTTACCTGCAAGCTATTCGTCTTCTGCATTCAATAAAACTCAAATAGTTCGGTTTAACACCAACTCAAATCCTGAAAGTGCTTTAAGCCATAACGACGTATTTGACTTACATGAAGATCGGTATGGGCAAATGTGGGTAGCACTTTATCATGGTGGTGTTAATGTTATTCGAAATCCTTTGCGCGAAAGGCAGGAGGTGTCTCAATACCTCCACAATGAGAATGATAAGTTCGCCGTTTCCGACAACCGGGTTCGTAGCTTTCTGGAGGATCAGCAAGGAAACATGTGGGTTGGAACTTCGAATGGGTTAAATTTTGTGGCCGAAAAGTACGTTAACACGGATAACCTGAAATTCCGGCAAGTAGAACGAACGAATGACTCCTCCGGTTTGTCGTACAATGATGTGATTGGAGTTTTTCAGGATTCGAAGGGGACGATTTGGATTGGAACCTATGGAGGAGGGATCAACCGGTTGAATTCGGTGAAACCAGATCAGCCTTTTGAGTTTGATCACGTCCAGGAATCGGATGGGCTCTCGAGCAATCTGGTGTTAAGTATTGTAGAAGATCACCACGGTTTTTTATGGGTAGGAACCGACTTTGGCTTAAGTAAGTATGATCCGAAAGCACAAACTTTCGAGAATTTTTATGCGGCAGACGGACTGGGCGAAAATTCATTTTCAGAAGGTCCTGGTATGCAAACCAGTTCGAATAAGCTTGTTTTCGGGCACATTTCGGGCATGGTATGGTTTGAAACCGATTCTGTTCAAAAGTCACAGCGGCAAGTCCCGTTGGTGCTAACCAACTTGCAGGTTAATGGCGAAACGGCCAAGGAAAAGCTCACCATGGCGCGGCGATATTTAAACGAGTCCACAAAATCAATCCGACTGAAATACAACGAAAACGTTCTTGCATTCGAATTTGCGGCCCTCGATTTTAAAGCACCTTCGAAAATTCAGTACGCCTTTAAATTGGAAGATTACGAGCAAAGCTGGAACAGGTCTGGCAATCTGAACTCAGCTATTTATCGCGAATTGCAGCCAGGCGATTACCGGTTTCGGATGAGGGCATCAAACAGTGATGGAGCTTGGGTTAATCCTGAAATGACCCTCAATTTGAGCATTGCTCCGCCTCCATGGAAGACAGCATGGGCCTACACTGCCTACTTCTTGTTGGCTATTGGTTTGTTTTGGCTGGCCCGGCGCATCATTCTTGAGCGTATTCGACTGAAACACGAGGTGCAGTTTGAAAAGCAGCTGGCCGATGATAAACTGAGGTTTTATACCAGTATTTCGCACGAATTTAAAACACCACTAACACTGATTTTGGGGCCTGTTGAAGATTTGTTGAGTGGAAAAAACCTTTCACCGGCAGCGGAAAAACCTTTGCGTATGGTGAGGCGCAATACGCACCGTTTGCTGGAGTTGATTGATCAGCTAATGGATTTCAGGAAAATTCAGAAAGGTTTTTTCAAGTCAACGCCGGTTTCTGGAGCGCTTATTCCGTTTTTAGACGAAATTTTTCAAACCTTTAGTCCACTTGCTGAACGAAAGCAAATTGATTTTACTTTCCATCACCAAGCGCCTGACCGCCCGGTGATGCTGGATTTCAAATCGCTTGAGAAAATTGTCTTCAATCTCTTGTCCAATGCTTTTAAGCACACGGAGTCCGGCCAACGAATTGTGCTGAAACTCGAGGTTGGACAGGCGCAGAAGCAGCTGGAAATTTCGGTTTCTGACGAGGGAGATGGCATACACAAAAAAGATTTACCCCATATTTTTGAGCGTTTTAACCTGGGTAACCGCTCGCGCTGGAAAGATGCATCAAGCACCGGCGTTGGTTTGTCGCTGGTGCGTGAGCTCGTAGAAATGCAAGGTGGAGAGGTTTCCGTTGAAAGTACCTTGGGCAAGGGAAGCTGCTTTATGGTGAGATTACCCTTGGTATTTGCTCCTGAAAAAGAAATCAGCACTTCTGCTGCTCAGCCGGATTTTAATTACACGAAAAAATTTGTGGATGTGGTTGAAGGAAATGAAGCTGATTTAAACGTGCTTGGAAGGAAACCGGAAAAAGAGAAGGAAACGATTTTGGTGGTGGAGGATAATCTTGATTTGCAGTATTACCTGCGAAACAACCTGACGGAAAACTACCGGGTGTTGCAAGCCGGAAACGGTAAAATCGGCTTGGAATTGGCCAAAAAGGAAGACCCGGATTTGATTGTTTGCGACATTATGATGCCCGAAATGGATGGTATTGAATTGACCCGCTTGTTGAAAACGGAATTTCATACCAGCCACATTCCGATTATTTTGCTTACTGCCAAATCGTTGGAAGAGCACAAGATTGAGGGGATCGAAACGGGCGCCGATGACTATATCACCAAGCCATTCAATATGGTCTATTTGGAGAAACGGATCAAGAATATTCTGAAGCAGCGCAAGCAACTAAAAGAACGCTTTAGCCGCGATCTGCGGACAGAACCCAAAGAATTGGCTCATTCCTCCGCCGACCAGGAGTTTCTGGATAAGGTGGTGCAACTGGTTGAGGAGAACCTGTCTAATCCCGATTTTTCAATCGAGACCCTGCTTCAGCATTTTAGCTATGGAAGAACCGTCTTTTATAAGAAGATGAAAGGGATCTCAGGGTATTCACCGAAAGACTTTCTACGCATTGTCCGGATGAGAAAAGCCGGAACCTTGCTGTGCGACCCAAACCAGACGGTTTCAGAAGTGGCTTTCGCAATTGGCTTCAATGATGCCAATTACTTCAGTAAACAGTTTAAGAAACACTTCGGCGAGAATCCGTCGGAATACCAAAAAAGGATCACCTTGGGTGAGACTCCGCAGGGCGAAGGTGATTAAATAAACTGTATCACTGACCTGTTCCCGGTAAACTTGGCAAACTCCTCCGCCGACGCAACAAACTCATCTTTCGTTGTTGGGTCGATTCGGTTGAAAGGGTTGAACTCAATCACAACCTGGTCTTTTTTAAACGTCCGTTTCCAGGTCCCAATAACTTGGCCGTTTTCCACCATGACCGGGTAAAAAATCCCATTTTTTGAGATGACTTGTTCGGAATTAACCGGATCGAGCAAAGCCCTCCGGTCGCGGTAAGCAATCACATATTCATCAAAAGCAGGGAGCAAGAAGGTCGCTGGTTTGAGCTTTACGTTTGGTACAAGCTGCTGGCTGAAAAAGTAGGTTTTTCCGTTGATTGTTTGCTGCTTTAGCAGTGATTTAACGGCTTCCAATCCAGTGCGCGCCTCCGTGGTTTTCAATCCCGACCACCACACGAAATCCTGCAAGGTAGCTGGACCCCGGCTCGAAAAGTAACGTTTGGCCAACTCTGCCAATGCTTCGTCAGTTGTTTTTGGCTTTGTACGGGGCACAAATTCATCCATCAAAACAAAGGTGAATTCTTTGTTTTTCCGCACACCGAAGCAAATCAGTTTTTCCAGAGCCGCCCGCTGCAGCAAATGCGGCAATCGTTGTCCGGTAGTCCGAATTCCATTTTTTTCAAACAGCGTCCGCAGTTCTTCCCGGCTCAGTTCCTTGCCGTTCAATAAGGCAGCTTGCAGTATTTTGTGGCTTTTGCTGAAGGTCTTTTCATCCAGCTCCAATTCACGGTGCCGTCCTGCTCCCGCTCTGATCAAGCGCGGGGCCAGCAAGTCAAGCATCCAGCGAATGTCTTTTGCTGTGGCCAGGTGGAGGGTTCCCCGCATCAGCCAGCTGCGGATAATCTTCCGATCGGCGATGGACTGCTCCACCATTTCGTCGGTTGCTCCCGGAGTTCTCAGTCCAACGGCCCACTTGCAGCTGGTGTAGTCCTGGGCCTGCATGCCGCCGAGCCAACCAAGCAATTCTTCAGGTTTGGTGAATTCTCCCACGGTCGCCTTTTGATTCTGTAATCGGATATACAGCATTTCCTGTTCTGTCATCTGGTGGTGTTTTATGGTTGAATAATTGGCCAGTAAGTCTAATTAACAAATAAAAACCAGTTTGTCATAGGGATTGTGTACAAAATTACAGGCGGAATGCGAGGCCAGCTCATACATTTGTGAGTCCTGGACATCGATATTTATCGGGTAATAACCCAGATGTCGACCGGCATTGACTAATCAACAACTGTTCTTGACTATCCAAGACGAACGAACTAATTCGAAGAAAGGCTTAACTATGAAATGCTCAAGTTTAAATAATCACATCAGGCATTTACTCGTGTTCATGGTATTCACCGCCGGTGTGAGTTGGGTATCATCAGCGACTCCTGTTCGTAAAACGTATAATTTTAACCCCTCATGGAAGCTGTTTGTGGGAGATGTGGAAGGTGCAGAAAAGCCCGGTTTTGATGATTCCGGGTGGAAAGAAATCTCCCTTCCATATGCCTGGAACCAGAACGAAGCTTTCTTAAAAGATATCAGGGATTTGTCAACCGGGATTGCCTGGTACCGCAAAACCTTTGTGCTTCCCGAAGGAAATGAAAGAAACAAGGTTTTCCTCGAATTTGAGGGCGTCCGACAAGCCGGCGAATTTTACGTGAACGGCACCTTGGTTGGCTTACACGAAAATGGTGCGATGGCGCTCGGGCTGGATGTCTCACAGTTGGTCAAACCTTATCCGGCAGAAAATACGGTGGCTGTAAAAACCAACAACGATTGGGACTACCGCGAACGTTTCTTCAATCAAAAGTATCAATGGGCTGACCGGAATTTTAATGCCAATTACGGCGGCATTCCCAAAAATGTCTTCCTGCACGTCACCGGCGATATTTATCAAACCTTGCCACTTTATACCTCGCTGGGCACGACCGGTGTTTATGTATATGCAACCGATTTCGACATAGCCGGGAAATCAGCTCAGATCCATGTAGAGTCGGAAGTGAAGAATGAAACGACCGAGGCGCAGGTTGTTGCGCTCGAAGTTAGGGTGGAAGAATTGGATGGCCGTGAAGTCGCTCGTTTTGACGGTGTGCCGCGTATGGTGTCACCCAATGGGATGATCAAACTGGATGCCTCAGAGGTCGTCGAAAATCTGGAGTTTTGGAGTTCGGGCTACGGTTATTTATATACCGTAAAATCCCGCTTGCTGATCAATGGGCGTGTCGTAGATGAAGTGCCGGTAATGACCGGATTCCGCAAAACAACTTACCAGGACGGCATGGTGTACTTGAATGAACGGGTAATTTTGATGAAGGGCTATGCCCAGCGCACCAGCAACGAATGGCCTGCCATCGGAATGTCGGTTCCGCCGTGGTTAAGTGACTACAGCAATCGGCTAATGACCGAATCCAATGGAAATTTTGTGCGCTGGATGCACATTACCCCCTGGAAGCAGGACGTGGAATCGTGCGACCGCGTGGGACTGATCCAGGTAATGCCTGCCGGCGATGCCGAAAGAGATGTTACCGGGCGGCGCTGGGATCAACGCAAAGAGCTGATGCGCGATGCCATCATCTACAATCGCAACAACCCCAGTATTCTGTTTTATGAAGGTGGAAATGACAATATCAGCGAAGAACACATGACCGAGCTGAAACGGATTCGAGACACCTTTGATCCACATGGTGGGCGGGCCATCGGAAGCCGCGAGATGCTCGACAGCAAGGTAGCCGAGTACGGGGGCGAAATGCTATACATTAATAAGAGTGCGGGAAAACCGTTGTTTGCTACCGAGTACTCGCGCGACGAAGGACTACGTAAATATTGGGACGAATACTCGCCTCCCTACCACAAAGATGGAGATGGACCTTTATATAAAGGGCAGGATGCCCGCGTATACAACCGGAACCAGGATTCGCATGCCATTGAAAATGTCAGACGGTGGTACGATTATTTCAGTGAGCGGCCCGGAACCGGAGCGCGTGTCAGTAGTGGCGGGGCCAACATCATTTTTTCAGATACCAACACGCACCACCGTGGGGCCGAAAACTACCGGCGAAGCGGTGAAGTTGATCCCATGCGGATTCCGAAAGACGGTTTTTGGGCGCACCGGGTGATGTGGGCTGGCTGGGTCGATCTGGAAAAGCACCTGACGCATCTTATCGGGCACTGGAATTATAAAAAAGGAACGAAAAAGAATGTCTACGTGGTTTCGGGCGGCGACAAAGTCGAATTGTTCGTCAACGGGCAGTCGAAAGGATTTGGAAAACCAACCTACCGGTTCCTGTTCACTTTTCCCGATATTAGCTGGGAGGCTGGCGAAATCAAGGCGGTTTCTTACAATGATTCAGAAGAGGTAGTTTCTGAGGATGTGATTCAGACAGCCGGAAAGCCTTATGCTGTGCGATTGACAAACATCGCGTCCCCCGCCGGATTTAAAGCCGATGGGGCCGATGTGGCTCTCGTGGAAGTTGAAGTGGTTGATCAAAACGGCCAGCGTTGTCCAACAGCGCTGAACCTGATTCAGTTTGAACTGACGGGAGAAGTCGAGTGGCTGGGTGGCATCGCGCAAGGCGAAAACAACCACGTCAGATCGAAAGCGTTGCCGGTGGAGTGTGGTGTTAACCGGCTATTGATTCGTTCCACAACACAGCCGGGATCGGTGATGCTAAAAGCATCAGCAAAAGGATTAAAAAGCACCTCGCTGGAGTTAAGCAGCAGTGCATTCCCTGTTAAAAATGGTTTGTCGGAGCAATTGCCGTCCGACTTGCTGCCGGTGAACCTGGCGGGCGGGCCAACACTTGCTTTCCCTTCTTATACGGTGAAGCGGATTCCCCTGAAAATTGCAAAAGCAACAGCTGGATCCAATACTGACTTGGCTACGAACAGCTACGACGACAATGAAAGGACTGATTGGTATAACGACGGGAAATTGGAAACAGCATGGATCAGCTACGAGCTTGAGAGTGAATCAGCAATTAGCCAGGTGGCTCTGAAACCAAATAATTTCAGAACGAAAAGCTATCCGATTAGGATTGAAGTGGACGGGAAGCAGGTGCTTGAAGGGAGCACGCCTTTAGGTCTTGGCTACGTCGCCTTGAAATTCCCTCCGACCAAAGGTCGAATAGTAAAAATACAACTGACAGGCGGTGCTTCGGATCAGGATAGCAAAAGTAAAGAAGTTGACGGGACAAAACTGGATGACGGAGTTAACCGAAATGATGCCGGTCAGAAAGGACGATTGAGCATCATTGAGACGGAGATTTATCAAGTACCGAACCAATGAAAGCAGCTAGTCCCGCGGAGAGAATTCAATCTGGGATTGCCCTTTGCCGGAGCGGTTATGAGTTTGTTCTCGTTAATTTGGGTGGAGGCGAAAGGGAAGTTTTACACGCATTTAAGCTAAAAAAAACAGTTTGTCATAGGTAATGTGTACAAAATTACAGACCGCTTAATATTGCTACCTATACATTTGTTGGCGAAGAAATCGAGATATTAAAATGAATTGCCTATGATGAAACATGATTAAGAATTTTTGTCAAAAGAAATAGCCTGATTTTTTACATGCAGGTTCCCCTGAGTTATGATTTTGACTCGCAAAGCCTTCACAAAAGTTGAAGGAAATAACTGAACGAACTACATAAAACAAACTTAACTATGAAAAACAAATTGACGCACATCCTTGTGCCCAAGGAATTTTTGTGTTCTTTCTCTGAAACCCCACTATCCCTAGCGGGTTACTCGAAAAATAAGCTTACCGGCTTTTTTCAATCGTATTCAATACCATTTTTTTACAGTCGTTTGAATCAAATTTCTGCCAGCGGAATCTGCCGGCCGGAAGTTGAGTTTAAAAATTAATCTTAAAACAGCATTACGTATGAATAAAATGAAATTCATAAAAACATTCGCTTGGGTTTTCATTTTCGTTTTTGCGCTGATCTCGTGCAAAGACCAAATGGAAGAGCATTATGCTGCCCCGGACTGGCTAAAAGGAAACGCTTGGGAAGCACTTGAAGAAAGAGGAAATTATTCTATCTTTTTAAAGGGTGCTGAGCTGGCTGGTTTCGAGCCAATCATGAAAGGGAAGAGCTTGGTTACGGTGATGGCTCCCGATGACGAGGTATTCTCCGGTTATCTTTCTGAAAACGGCAAATCTTCAATCGAAGATTATTCTGCTGAAGAACTCCAGAAACTGATTGGGTTTCACATTATGTATTATTCTTACGACAAGAATAAGCTCGTGAATTTCAGGCCGGAGCAGGGAGATGGCGCGACCGAGGATGAAAAAGAGTTTGCTGCCGGATTGTATTACAAGCACCGGACCCGTAGTTTGGAAGCACCTACGGCGGGAAAAGATACTTCGGGGAATGACATCCTGATCTATCACAATGAGGCCTTGTTGCCCGTGTTCTCGCATCGGATGTTCAGTACGAAGAATATCGATGCCAAGTATAACTACGAGTATTTTTACTCTGGTTCGAACTGGACCGGCGATAATGGCTTTAATGTCTCCAACGCGTCGGTTGATGAGTACGAGATCATCGCCAACAACGGTTATCTGTACCTGGTTGATCAGGTGGTTAATCCTCTGAATACCATTCATGCCGAGCTGGAAAGCCGTCCGGACTATTCTACTTACCTGGACTTGTATGATTTTTATTCCTACTATGAATTGGACGAAGAGCTGACCGTGAACTTTGGTAATGGCAGTGACTTGTATCGCCACCGGCATGAAGCCCCGTTGGCCGACATTGCTTTAGAATGGCCGCTTTCAAACTACCGGGCAATTGGTACAAATTCATCCTTGGCTTACAGCACATTTGCCCCTTCCAATTCGGCGTTCCAAAATTTTATGGAGGAGTATTGGACTCCGGGAGGATATAGTGATTTAAGTGAAGTGAACAATGTGGCTATTCGCTACCTGATCCGAAACAGTTACTATTCTGATGCCATTGTATTTCCGGAAGAAATCTCAAGTGGGCGGGTGGTGAATGACTTCGATGCTGTGATTAATTTCGACGTCGATGCCGTTCCCGCTGAAAATCGTGTGGTATGCCAAAATGGTGTATTCTATGGTTTGGAAGACCTGACTCCGCCGGGAATGTTTTACTCGGTCACCGGCCCTGCATTCAAACAGAAGGATCTATCCTGGTACCTGTATATGCTTGATCCGACAGATTTGTTGGTCAGTTTGTCTAGTGCTGAGTCCAACTTCACGCTGCTTATCCCGAGCAATACCCAAATGGAAGAAGGGGGTATTGGTTTGGAAGGAGACGAACTGTGGTCTTCGGATGGGGGTGATTATGGTCCAATGAACAGTTCGACCATGATTCAAACGGTAAATTTACATACGGTTACTGGAGGCATTGGCATTAGCTCTTCCGGAATCCAGGTTCTTCGTACCAATATTCCATACACCTATTGGTTTGTAAAAGATGGACAAATTACAACCAGTGTTTTGTTCAACAATTACTTTGAGCTTCCGACTTCGACCGTGAATTTCTACGAAATTACAGAAACAACCAATAGTGGAGCGGACTGGTCAAATGGGAAAGCGTATACGTATGACAGCCCGGAGATCTTCAGGCCAATTATTTCGACACAATCCATGCAGTATCGTTTAGCCATTACGCAAGATGCAACTTATCCCTATTATAAGTTTTCGCAATTGTTGCGCGATGCCGGTGTGGTCGATGCTGCCAGAGGTTCCATCACTTTCCTGAATGGTGTACGTTGTGTGGCGTTTGTTCCTACCAATGACGCGATTGATGTAGCTGTCGCTGCCGGTGAAATTCCGGGTGTAGCCACGGACGGTACGATAACTGACCAGGGCCTGTTGGCAAATTACCTGAGATGCTATTTTGTTCCAACAGAGGATAACGGTATGTCAACCTATCCCTATATCGGTTCCGGTGTGAATGGTGATTATGAAACCAGACGAGCCTTTTTTGATGGCACTGGCACTGCTTATACGCAGCTATCAATCTTCGATGATGGTCAAAAATTGAGCGTTCAGCTGAAGGAGGCCGGATTTGGAACCGGGGCAAAGGTAGATGTCGTTCCTGATTTCTACTATTTCCCATTCTCCTATAATGATGGTGGGGCACACTACATTGACGGGGTACTTTAATCAAACAAATGAAACCGATTCATTATGAATAAAACAAAATATATAATCATTGTCTTTTTACTCCTGTTTGCAGGAATTCTCCAGGCGCAGAATACAAAGGTTTTGTCTGGACGGGTTTTTGAAATGGTTGACGGAGAAAAGCAACCTATTCCCGGGGCAAATGTGGTGGTGGCTAACAGCCAAAACCGTTTCCTTACCGGGGTGGCTACCGGGGGTACCGGCGAATATAATTTCCGGGTTCCTGCTAATGAAGAAAATCTAAGCATTATCTTCTCATTTATTGGCCTAAAAAGCCAGCGAGTCCCTTACACCGGCCAGGCTACTATTGACGTGGTATTGGAATCGGAAGACCGGACAGTAGCGGAAGTTACTGTACAAGGACGTCATATTGACCGGGTGACGGGAATTACGGAGAAACAGCAGACTTCTGCGACCCAGCGCGTTGAAATGGACGAGATTATGGCTGTTTCGCCTGTGACTTCGCTCGAAGAGGCTCTTCAGGGACAATTGGGTGGCGTAGACATTATCTCAGGTGGTGACCCGGGTGCCCGAAGCTCCATTCGTATTCGTGGTACAAGTACCTTAAATGCCTCGGCCGACCCTTTAATCGTCATTGATGGGATTCCTTATTCAACTGACATTAATGATGATTTCAATTTTGCAACCGCCAATGCCGAAGATTTTGGTCAGTTAATCAACATCGCACCGACCGATATCGAATCCATCGAAGTATTAAAAGATGCTGCAGCAACAGCCATTTGGGGGACCAAAGGTGGTAATGGCGTTTTGATGATCAACACCAAAAAGGGAGCCCGTGGTAAAACGCGGTTTACATACTCTTCAAAGTTCACTACCCGTTTCGAACCAGATCCAATACCGATGCTGGATGGTAACGAATACGTGGCCTTGATGCAGGATGCGATTTGGAACACGGCCAATGCGAAAGGATTAGCCAACTCGCAAACCGAACTTGGTTTGTTATTTGATACACCTGAAATTAATTACAGCCCCAGCTGGCGGTATTTTGACGAATATAATGTCAATACCGATTGGTTGGACGAAGTTCGCCGTACGGCATTTGTTACCGACAACAATTTTTCGATGATGGGTGGGGGCGACAAAGCCACTTACCGTTTTTCGGTTGGGTACTTGAACGACCAGGGAACCACCATTGGTACCTCGCTCGATCGTCTGACCTCTTTGTTGAATGTAAACTACAACTTCTCTGAAAAGCTCCGGGTGGATGTGGACTACAGTTTTACACAAACGGAGAAAGAAGGAAACTATGAGGGGGGAAGTGGTTGGCGAAATGCCCGTTCCGAAGCAATGGCTAAAATGCCGAACAAAAGTCCTTTCTGGATTGATGACGCAACGGGTCTGCGAATGGACGAGTATTTTTCGCGCCAAAACATCGATGAATTTCAGGGAGCATTTAACGGAAGAAGGAATTATAACCCGGTAGCGTTGGTGCACGAGGGGTTTAATAAATCTTCCATTCGGGAGTCCCGGATTACCTTCCGTATGAACTACTATATGACCAAGGATTTGACCTACACCGGCTGGGCAAGCATGAAATTAAATTCGAACCGGAATGAGAAATTTTTGCCCCAGGTTGCTACAGGTGTTACCGGGGTGAGTGTGTATGCCAATCAAAGCGCCGATGCTGTTTCCGATGGGTTCAACCTTCAAACCGAAAACAAGTTGTTGTACCGGAAGAATTGGAATGAGCAGCACAACCTGGTTGCTATGGCTCTCTATCGGACCAACCAAAGCCAAGGATCGAACTACTACAGTCAGATATCGGGTGCTGCTTCTGCAGGCCTGGCCGATCCTACTACGGGCGGTGCTGTTTCAGGATATGGCTCGGGATCGTCTGAAACCCGCTCAATGTCTGGGATCATGAATGCGCACTATACGTTTTTGGATCGCTACATGCTGAATGCCACCGTAAACTTTGAAGGTAACTCGAGCTTAGGAAAATCAGAACGCTGGGGCATGTTCCCTGCTGTTGGGCTTGCATGGCAGGCGCAAGAAGAGGAATTTATTAAAGCCCTTGGATGGGTGAATGAGGCTAAGTTCCGAGCGAGCTATGGTGCTTCGGGCCGGTCGCCAAGTGGCGCCTCTCCCTACATCGGCTCATTCCAGGCCTTGGGTGATAATTATATGGATATGACGGCTATTGCTCCGATAAAAATCCAATTGGATAACCTAAAGTGGGAAACGTCAAGGGAACTCAACCTGGGTTCCGACATTATTTTGTTGGATAACAAGTTTACCTTTTCGTTTGACTGGTATAAAAAGAGAACCGACGATTTGCTGCAGAAAGATGTGAAGATTCCGGCTTCGACTGGTTTTACCACGATTAAGTGGTATAATTCAGGAGAGATTACTAATACCGGAGTTGAGTTCCGGGTGGATTACGAGGTGTTCCGAAGCTCGGATTGGCGGATTTCTGTCAATGGTAACATCAACCGCAACGTCAACAAAATTGTGTCTTTACCGGATAACCTGACACAGGAAGCCTATACGTTTGAAAACGGGAACTATGCGCAACGTTTGGAAACTGGTGTTCCGATCGGTTCGTTCTATGGTTACAAATACCTGGGTGTTTACCAGAATGTGGAAGAAACTTATGCCCGCGATGCCGATGGCGGTATCATGAATGACATGGAAGGAAACCCAATTGTCACTCAAAATGGTAACCTTCAGGTATTTCCTGGCGATGCCAAATACGAAGACACGAATAACGACGGGGTGATTAACCAGTACGACATTGTTTACCTGGGCAACAGCATGCCGGTATTTACTGGCGGTGGTGGTTTCCAGGTCAAATACAAAGCCTTTACCGTAACCACTTTCTTTCATGGCCGTGCTGGACAGAAAGTGATCAATCAGGGCCGCATGAGCAGTGAATCCATGTACGGACGCGACAACCAAAGTACGGCCACCTTGAGAAGATGGCGAAGTGAAGGTGACCAAACCGATATTCCAAGAGCCTTATATAACTATGGGTACAACTACCTTGGTTCTGACCGCTTTGTGGAAGACGCTTCGTATATCCGTTTGAAATCATTGTCGTTGAGCTACAATATGCCCCGTGAGCTGATTCAAAATTTGGGAATCTCAAACCTGAATATTTTTGTGACGGGTTATGATTTGTTTACCTGGACAAAATACGCCGGACAAGATCCGGAAGTTAGAATGCCAAGTGCAACAAACGCTTTGGTAAAAGATGAAGCCAATACGCCTATTTCAAGACGTTTTGCCATGGGTGTGAATATTAACTTCTAATTGGAGGATTCGAAATGATAAAAAAGATTAAATATTTACTGTTATTAGTAATTCTGTCCTTTCAGTTTACCGCCTGCAGCGACTGGCTGTCGGTACTGCCTGAAAACGAGCAGGTCAGTGATGAGTACTGGACCTCTAAGGAAGAAGTAGAATCGGTACTGGCTTCCGGATACGTGTACTTGCGCGATGCTGTGCCTAACCTGGTTCAGTGGGGCGAACTGCGTGGAGGAGCCATTTATTCCATTAACGGAAATGACTTGCAGACCTTTCAGGTGACGCCTGATGATGGTTCGCTATGTTCATGGGCTCCGCTCTACAAAGTAATCAACATGTCCAACTCGGTTATTGCCAATGCGGAAGCTGTTTTGCAGCGCGACGAAACTTTTGACGAGGCGGTCATGACTTCATACCTGACCGAAGCTTATTACCTGCGGGCCTTAAGCTACTTCTACATCGTACGGAACTGGCGTGATGCTCCTTTGATTTTGGAGCCTTATGAAACCGATAAGATCAGTTACGAAAAGGAGAAAGCATCTGAAGCCGAAATTATCGCTCAAATCAAGGAAGATATTACGATAGCGCTGGGCAGCGGTGCAGCAAAGGAGAAATACGAAGAAGATTGGGCAACCAAAGGACGAGGCACCAAATGGTCCCTCCATGCCTTGATGGCCGATGTGTGTCTTTGGAATGAAGAATATCAGACGGCGATTATGCATTGCAACGAAATACTGGATGCTTCTTCAGCATTCCGCCCGGTATTTGTAACCGACCCAACGAAATGGTACGAATTGTTCTATCCTGGAAACAGCAACGGATCAATTTTCGAAATCAATTGGGATCACGGAGCCTTTAACCAAACGAATAATTTGGCGAGCCAGTTTGGTAACGGAGCTCCCACTTATATCTATTCGGAACAAATGCTGTTTGACTGGATTGCTGAGACAAACCTGACGGGTCCGAATCAAGCTGTTCGGAGCCTGTATGGCGGTTTTGTACCTGATGTTACAGGCGACAATTATCCGAATGCGAACTTAGGATATGTCTGGAAATACAGTGGTATCGGCATGCAAACCCAGGTGCGAAACACCGTGAATGAGCAAGATCCGAACTACATGGTTTACCGCGTAGCCGATGTGATGTTGATGAAAGCCGAAGCAATGATCCTGTCCTCGGCGGACATTCAAGGCTGGACGGTTGCTATCGACCTGATCAACGAAGTGAGGGTTCGTGCGAATCTGCCCGCCAGGAATTTGGTGCTGGAAGAACTTAGCGAAGCCGATATGCTGGAGCTGGTGCTTTACGAGAGAAACATGGAACTGGCTGGCGAAGGAAAACGCTGGTACGATCTGCTTCGATTTGGAAAACGCGACGGGTTTAAATACCGCGGCCAGTTTCTTGTCGATAGGGTCATTGACTACAACAATACCGCAAACCCTGCTTGGATCCGGTCAGTGTTGAACAACGATGACGCGCTATACCTGCCTATTGAAACGAGTGAATTGGAAAACAACCGCTTACTCGTGCAGAATCCCTATTATCAAGCAACAAATTAAAAAGAGATCCGGATTATGAAAAAATATTTGCTAATCAGTATGGTGTTTGTCCTCCTCTTTTCGTGCGAGGACCCATACGAAAATGAAAATTTTGTGGTGTACGATCTGTACCCCGCTGCCACCTACCTGGAAAATCGCGAGGATGAGTTCTCGAAATGGATTGAGATCTTGAAATATGCCGATCTGTATAATGCGGTGAACCAGGCAAGTAAGACCTTTACTTTGTTCGTTCCCGACAACAATGCGGTAGATGCGTTTTTTGCTGAAAAGGGAGTGGCCAATATTGCTGAGCTCGGTGTTACTTATGCCAAAGCACTGGTTCAGTACCATATCATTGAAGGTGAAGTTCCTCAAAAAGAGTTCTTAATTGGTGGAAAGCTGACCAAGGCAACCATATCGGGTGATTACCTGTCGGTTTCATTCGATGACGACGAAACATCAGAAGGAGGACTGAATTCAGTTTACCTGAATGATGAAGCACTTGTCAGTGAATTGGCCAATGAAGTGACCAACGGATTTGTGTACACCTTGGATGATGTTCTAACACCGCTGGTTGAAACTGTTTACGATCGGTTGACTGAAAATAGTGAGTATTCTATTTTCAAGGAAGCAGTTGAGGCCACAGGTTGGGATGAAATCCTGAGTACGGTAACAGACACGGTTCAAAATGAATTTGGTGGTAAAATCGCTGTGAAGCGCAATTACACCACTTTTGTCGTTTCCAACACAACTTTCGGAAGTGAGGGTGTAACCAGCTTAAGTGATTTGGCCGGAAAAGTAGGCGCTTCCACTGACTATCAGAATTCGGAGAATGCCCTTAACCAATACATTGCCTATCACGTGCTTTCTTCAACAAGATATATTGAAGACCTGTACGCGTTTTCTGATGGCGATTCGACAGCCATCTGGAGTACACTGGCTTCAAAGCAGGTTATTTCTACCCACAACTTCTGGGGGACATACTATGTGAATTATGATGAAGCGACTTCATCCGGAATTGAACTGGTAGCAGGAAAAACCGATATGCTGGCAAAAAATGGAATTCTGCATGAGGTGAGTGAGCATATGCCCGTTTTCGCACCAAATCCAATGACCATTATTTGGGATGTTTGTGATTATGAC
>SWCA01003128.1_pt1 | contig 27029 bp, 12 predicted proteins | sample 4692961 | NCBI WGS metagenome assembly SWCA01 (sample SAMN10267275, study PRJNA491770) | bioreactor metagenome | isolation source: DHS bioreactor inoculated with | place: Japan: off Shimokita Peninsula
TGTTGTGAATCTGGGGTACCTGGGGAATGTCAGTATGCAAACGCCTGTGCTGCTGAAGGGCAGGTATAAAGTCGAATTATTTTACGCCAGTGCAGGTTCGCTCGCTCCTTTCGTTTCGGGTGGTAGTTTGTGTAAAGTATCGCTTGATGCAACGGAAAACGAAGTTTATGTATATGACGGCGCAAAAGCTTCGGTCGGTATCTACGGAATGACACTATTCAATGAGATTGAATTTGATTCAACAGATTCACATGAGTTTAAAGTGGTGTTGTTGGATTCGCGGGCAACTACGCACTCAGCGTATCGCCTGCAATTAGACTACATCAAGTTTACTCCTATTAACGAATAATCTATCGATCATGAAAAGACAATATTTATACGCCATAGCCGCAGTGATGATGCTGTTTTCCTTTGCTTGCACCGACAAGTGGGACCAGCATTATACACCCGGCGAAAAAGAAGTAGGCAGCGGCATCGTCGAAGTGGTGGACATGTCGGCTGAAGCTTACATCCAGTCTGAATCAGACTTAAGCGCGATTGCAGCCTTATTTACTGACCAGGATGTTTTCACCAAAATGGGGGAGAAAGATCAATTGTTCACGGTTTTGGTTTATTCGAACGCGGTGATGGGCGCGGCTCAAATTGAAGAGCCCGATTTCTTTGCCAACACCTGTGTCAGCAATTTGGCCTTTACGCCAACCAAACTGGTCGATGGCTTGGCCATTCAAATGTGGAATGGCAAATACCTTGAAGTTTCGGTTCAGGCGAATGCCAGTACAACCGATTATTTCATTGCCGGATCTCAAATCGTGAAAATTATTCAGGTAGACAATGGTTTTGTTTACTTGATGGGTGAACCGATTTACGCACCAAAATCAATGTACGAATTCTTGAAAGCCTTGAACGATGATAATTTCGGCCTGTTCAAAGAATTGGTATTCAAATATGAAGAACGTGCTTTCGACCGTGACAACAGCGTTCCTGTGGGAGTGGATAATACGGGTAATACCGTTTATGATTCGGTATTTGTTACCAAAAACCTGTTGATGGATCGCTTCAATTCGGGCGGCTCTGAAACCTGGAACATGCGCTCTGAGTTTTTTACTTCGACGCTGTTGGTTCCTAACAACACCTTGGTTGAAGGCGCTTTGACGAAAGCCTATCAGGATGTTCGCGATGCCTTGAACCGTGACCCGAATGGCAACGATACGCTCAAATTTGAACAGTACATTATTAAGTCAGCATTTTATGACAGGGCCTTGACTGCGGAAGAGTTGGAAGGAACAGAAGATCTGTTTTCTGTTTCCGGCTACATCGAAGGAGAATCGGCCTCGACTCCCGGAGTTCAGTGGAAACCATCCGTTCAAAAAGTCAATTCTGCTGCTCCGGTTACTTTGAGCAATGGACTGGCTTATTATACCACAGCATTAAAGATTCCGAATAATGTGGTGATCCACCGGATCAAAAACCGCTTCTACCTTTGGGAATATTGTAACGAAACAGAGAAAGAAAAATATTTTGTGTGGGATGGTATGGATGATGTCTCCATCCACGATGCGGGAGGTTTCGGACCACTTGGCCCATGGCCGTGGATTCCCTATAAGCTGGTTCGGGCATGGCCGACGGACGCTGCTCAGGCTAGCAATGCTCCTGTTTCAGTCGAATATACCGGTATCGCTTTGAAGGAAGATGGTACGGTTGCCGTGGTCATGGTTCCACCAGGTGAATACAACCTGAGAATGGGATTCGAGTCCAATAAGTATCCGCACCGTTTTGAGATCTATTTCAACGACGAATTGGTGGCTGACAATGTCAATCCCAATATTCATTATGACCGCACCGGCTTAGGATATCCCGAAGGCTATGTTCCTGCCGATTGGGCAGCTGTTTCAAACAGGGCATCCTATTATGACTGCGATGGGGCGCAGATTGGGGTTGTAACCATTACCGGAACGGAATTGCAGCCGATCAAAATTAAGGTTCTTAGTCGGGATATCGCAGAACTGGCTAAGACGAATTCAAAAGCCAGATACGAACTCTATTGCTGGACCCTACGTCCAACGGAGAATAATTATTAATGGATAAAGTATTGAATATGAGACACAATAAAATAGCACTGACAATACTATTCGTTTTATTGGTATGTGGATTGTCGGCACAAAACATAACAGTAAAAGGTAAAGTGACGTCGTCTGGCAATCTGGCTGTTCCATCTGCTGTTATTACAATCAGCGGAACCGAGGGGGTGGTTCAGACCAATGAAAACGGCGAGTTCGAAATTGAAACAGACAATCCGGAAGTGATTCTGACCGTTTCGGCCGAAGGATTCTACGCGGTTTCACAACCCTTACAGGGCCGAACGGACGTTAATATTGTACTGGTTGATTTGGCGAAACCAAAGTACAACGAGGACTTGGTTTTCCCGTTTCGCAACCTGTCTTCAAGTACACAAACATCTGCTGCAAAGAATATTGGTGCAAAAGACCTGGATCAGGTTCATACTATCGAGAACGCTTTGCAGGGTGAAGTAGCCGGTTTACGCATTACCAACAAAAGCGGGATGCCGGGCGAAGGTTCTTATATGAATCTTCGCGGGGTGCGTTCCCTGGTTAGCAAAAGCATGCCGTTGGTTTTGGTAAATGGGGTGCCTTACCTTTCCGATACCGAAGATTCTCCCATCATTGGCGGATATTCCCGTGGCATTTTCAATGGATTGAATGTGGCCGATATTCAGAATATCACCGTACTGAAGGGAGCTGAAGCTTCGATCTACGGTTCAATGGGCGCCAATGGGGTGATTTTGATTGAAACTAACGGTGCGTCGGAGTCGGACAACCTGGAAACACAAATCAGTCTAACTTCCCAGTTTGGGTTAAGCTGGAATGATGAACGAATTCCGGTGATGAATGGCGATGAGTACAAATCCTATTTAACCGATGTTGGTTTGACCTATTACGCCAACATGGCTGACTTAATTGGAGATTTCCCTTTTTTGATTGATGATCCGAACTACTACTACAATTACCTGTACAACAACAACACTAATTGGCAGGACGAGATTTATCAACCGTCCATGGTGTCGAACAATGTGTTGCGGGTTGAAGGTGGCGATGCGGTAGCAAAATACGACATCTCATTAGGTTATCTGAATGAAGGAGGTGTTATTGATAATACCAAACGCGATCGCTATCATACACAAATTAACACCAGTATCAATGTAAATCGTAAACTCGACTTGCTGGCCAGTATTGGCCTGGCCTATATGCGATCTGATTTACAGGAGCAAGGCTTAATTCAGGAAACCAACCCCGCGCTTGTTGCTTACAGTAAATTGCCCATGTTAAGTCCCTATAAAAAGGATCCGAATGGAAGCGTATTGGCCGAGTATGATGTTTTTCGCTATGGAGTAAGTAACCCGGTAGCGATTACCAACACCTTGGCGGCAGAAAACAGACAGCACAATGTCAACCTGCGTTTTGGGGCCAACTACCAGCTAACGCCGGATCTGTTACTTTCGGGAACCATTGGTCTGTACTACAACTACAACCAGGAGAATATTTTTATTCCAGGACGTAGCAGCGGCACCATTGTTTCAATGAACAACGGCTTAGCTGAAAATACCGTGCGTTCAGGCGTTGGTGAAGTAAAAAACATGTATTATAACGTGAATGCCAATTATACAAAGACACTCAGCTCGGGAAACCAGCTGAACGTGTATGGCGGCCTGCAAACGTTGAACAGCGCGAACGAATTTGATGCCGGTGCCGGTTACAATACAGCCAACGATTTTTATCAGACTTTGAATTTTGTTGAAAGCGGCAGCACGAAATTTTACGGTTACATCAATGAGTGGAACTGGCTGAATATGTATGCCCATGGCGACTATACCATGAATAATCTGTTACAGGCTTCAGTCAACCTCGCCGTTGACGGAAGTTCTGCATCCGGAGTTGATGCTTCGCGATTGGGCGTGTTCCCTTCAGGAGGATTGACTTTAATGGCAAAGAATATGGAAAGCCTGCAAAATTCAACTTTTGTGAACAAGCTGAATGTGCGAGCTGAATACGGATTAACAGGGAACAGCCGCTTCTCTTCGAACTACAGCAAAAATTACTATCAAAGTACACCGTTCCTGGTTTTGTCAGGGATTGTACGTTCAAATATCCCAAACACCGATTTGAAATGGGAGACAACCAAGCAATTGGACTTGGGAGTTGATCTGTCGTTGTTGAGAAACAGGTTGGACTTGAGTGTCAACTATTTCAATGCAAAAACGACTGATATTTTGTTTGCTCAACCAGTATCTTCTGTTTTTGGTTCTTCAGCTTACTTTGAGAATTCGGCTGAAATTTCGAACGCTGGTGTTGAAGTGGAGCTATCGGCAAGTCTGCTGAAAAGCAAGGATTTTGAATGGATTGTTGGAGGAAACGTCTCCAGCTTGACAAACGAAGTGAAATCGTTGGGCGCGGTGTCAGAACAGCGAATGACTTTGCCTGACGGTGCTGAACTAATCACTCGGGTCGGCGGAAACGCTTACAGTTTCTACGGATGGAAAGCCGAAGGGGTGTTTGCCTCTCAGGCGGCGGCATCAACAGCGAACTTGAAGGACTGGAGAGGGATTAACTACGAAGCCGGAGATGTTCGGTACCAGGATGTAAACAACGACGGACAAATTACCGATGCGGACAAACAAATCCTGGGGTCTGCAACGCCCGATTTGTTTGGCGGATTACACTCTTATGTGCGTTACAAAAACTTCTCTCTGTCAGCTGAGTTTACCTACTCCTACGGAAATGAAGCCTACAATGCAACACGCCGTTCGGTCGAAGCCATGGATAACTTCAATAACCAGTCCAGAGCGGCGGTTAACCGTTGGCAGTTAGATGGTCAGGTAACCGAGATGCCAAAAGCAGTTTACGGTGATCCGATGAACAACAATGCCTTCTCATCTCGGTGGATTGAAGATGCTTCCTATATGAAATTGAAGTACTTGACCTTTGCCTATGAGTTTGACAAAACGTTCGTTAATTTCTTCCGTTCAGGAAAAATTTATGTGACTGGTGAAAATTTGTTTACCTGGACAGACTACCTGGGACTTGATCCGGAATTTGCCTACTCGTATTCTGAAGCCTTACAGGGTGTTGACTATGCGAAAGTAGTCATTCCCCGCAGCGTAAAATTTGGATTTAACCTGAATTTCTAAGCCGGGAAATTGAATTAATAGCAGAAAAATTGAATTAAAAATTTTAGTCTATGAAAAAGATATTCAAAAATATAGTCATCATTTTGATGGTGTTTTCATTCGCGGGCTGTGAAGATTATTTTGAGACCGACCCGTCCGACATCATCAACTCCGATGATTATATCAGTGCACAAAGCGAAATGTACTCAGGCTACCTGGGAATCATCTCCAAGATGCAAGTCGTGGGCGACCAGTTGGTCTTTATGTCTGATATACGTGCTGATTTTATGGAGCCAACATTCAATGCTCCCGAAGAACTTTGGCAGTTGTACAACTACAATTATTCACAAGGCAATCAATACGCTGACCCGGTAGATATTTATGCTGTCATCATTGCTTGTAATGATTACCTGGAGAAAATGTTTGCTTACCGGGAAGAAATCGGCGACGCGATGGACAACAGTACGGAAACAAACTTCAAGGCTTTGATCAGCGGGACGCTCCGCATTAAAGCCTGGACCTATTTTCAGCTGGCAAAAAATTACGGCGAAGCGATTTATTTCGACGATCCGGTAACGGAACTGAAAGATGTTACGGATGCTTCCATTTTTACCCGCTTGAATAGTGTGGACGAAATCGTTGATAAATGTTTGGATTTAATTGACAATGGTGTCAATGGAATTGATGGTACGTTGGAAATGAACTGGGGAGACTGGCTCGATCCGGAAAACCCTAATGATGGCCAATACTATCACTGGCGGTACATCACTCCTGATTGGATGGCTTTGCGTTGCGAATTGATCATGAGTCAACCGTCGCCCGACTATGCCTGGGTGAAAGATCAAGTCCTGACACGTCTTTCAACCACCTTTTTGGAGGATGGCTACATGTTCCGTCTGAATGCCGGTTGGACAAGCAACTACTATCGGATTTTTGCTGAGGGAATTTACTATAGCCGGTCAGCGATTTCATCCATTATTTACGACAATGTCAACAATCAATCCAACGACTTGATTACTTATTTTGGAAAGCGATATCCAGCCCAGTATTTAATTCGTCCTACGACCTATGCTATGAGCAAGTATAGCGACAGTGACCGAAGAGGCCGGTATACAAACTTTCTGAACCAGGATGGAGACACTGTGGTTGGGAAATACCATAGCAACTATCGTTGGAGACAGCCCTATCAGAGTGATGCCAGTATTCCAATATACCGGGCACACGATTTGCATTTCTGGCTGGCCGAGGCCGAAAACCATTTGGGTAACTGGGATCCGGCAGGTGCACTGCTGAACGGAGGTGTGCATGGAAGGTTCCCTGCTGGTTTAATAGACACTACCATTACTCAGACCGGAAATGACATCAAGCAGTGGGATTTACGCTACCAGACTTTTATGGAAAACTCCAGCTATTATAACATTGGTATTACTGGCATTGTCAATGGCGACTTTCACGAATTGCCTGACCCTACCGCCGAGGATTATGATATGACCGAAGAAGAGCGCATTAAAGCTTACGATTTGGCTCTTTTGGATGGTATGTTGTTGGAATATCCCGCGGAGGGGCGTGTGATGGGAATGTTGTATCGCATGGCTAAACGCTACAACGACATGTCGATTATTGCCGACCGTGTCGTGCCGAAATATCCTCAATCAATGCAGGAATCCATTCGAGCTAAAATTATGGATGGTGGTTTTTTTATCGACTACGATCTGCAATAAAACGAGGTTGACTGAAATGGATTAAGATTGGTTTGGCAGCCCGGAATTACTCCAGGCTGCCAAATCCGTTTCATTTAGGTTCCGGATATTCGGGCCATGAAAACATCGAACGATGATATAAAATGCGCTACCTTGTTTGTTAATAGGATCGCGCTTTTTTACAGCCATTCTAAAAATTCAATTAGAATCATGTCTACATTCAAAATTTTGCTTTTGTTTTTATTGACAAGTCTTTCTGTTTCTGCTCAAACTCCGGCTTTTCCCGGAGCTGAGGGTTTTGGCAAGTATGCCAAAGGCGGACGGGAAGGTGAAGTTTACATTGTCACCAACCTGGATGATTCCGGGCCGGGTTCATTTCGTGACGCGGTTAGCCAACCCAACCGAACAGTGGTATTTGAGGTTGGCGGAGTGATCCATTTACAGGATCGTCTTATTTTTTCGGAAAACCTGACCATTGCTGGACAAACCGCCCCGGGCGAGGGTATTACGCTCAGTGGAAATGGCGTATCGTTCACCAATGCCAACCATATGATTTGTCGTTTTATCCGTATTCGTACAGGTAAGGCGGCCGGAAAAGGTGTCGATGCTGCCACCATCTACCAGGGGCACGACATGATCTTTGATCACCTGTCGGTTTCGTGGGGAACGGACGAAAATTTTTCGGTCAGCTCCATGAAGGTGGTGGATGGGCCAGTGCGGGTAACCATTCAAAATTCGATCATTGCACAAGGCCTGCAGCCCCACTCCTGTGGTGGGCTGGTACAAACGGAGGGCGGCACCACCATGCTCCGTAACCTATACATCGACAACCATACCCGTAACATCAAGATGAAGGGCCGTAACCAGTTTGTGAACAACGTGGTGTACAACTGGGGAGGCGATGGCTACATTCTGGGTGGTGGATCGCAGTATAAATCGAACGCAATTATAACCGATAATTATTTTATTACCGGGCCTGACACCAAAGGCAAGCCTTTTACACGGGGCAATGAGAACTTTTCCATTTATGCGAAGAACAATCACTTTGATCATGACCAGAATGGAGAGCTGGATGGAACTGTGCTGTCGAAAGAAGCTTATGGAATTGTGACTTGGTTGGAAGAACCTGTTCCCAATTTCCCGGAGTTGGAGGCCGCGCCGGCTGAGCTTGCATTGAAGCAAGTGTTGGCAAGTGCCGGAGCCAGCTTCCCCAAACGCGATGCGGTGGATCGATTGCTGATGAAAGAGCTGGGGTCGTACGGTAAAAAAGGGAAAATTATAGCCGACGAGAGTGAGCTGCCTGTCAGCATTACCAAGAAGCAATGGTCGCGAAATTCCGCACTTGATGCCGATCGCGATGGCATGCCCGACAAATGCGAACGGAAGATGGGACTTGATCCATCCGATTCAACCGATGGCGGGGACTACAAACTGGATGAGGAATACACGAACCTCGAAGTTTATCTGAATGGGTTATTAATTAAATAGACACAAGATGAAGAAGTTAATTGGTACTATTGTTATGATAGGTTGTTTGTGGAGCCTGTCCGGACAGACACCCGAAGTGCTAAAAAGCGACGGAATCAGCGCCGAAACACAAGAACAATATGAAGCCGCAGCCCAGGCTTTTGAAGCTGCGGCAAAAGCTTTTCAGGCACAAAATATCGTTGACACGGTCTGTATTTATCATGCTGGCGCCAACTATGCCCGGATTGATCAGCACGAAAAGGCCATCCCGTTCCTGCAAGAATGTATTGAGTTAAAATACAATGAGGGCAAGGCTTCCCGCTTGCTTTCAGATGCATTCTTCAGTTTGAAAGATGTGGAAAAGGCCGAAACCGTTTTGTTGAAAGGAAAATCAAGTGTCCCCGAGGAAGAATTTGAGTTCGACAAAAAGCTGGCCTATTTGTATTTCAATTCAGGACAGTATGAGAAATCGGCCGAAGTTTTGGAGACGGTCATCACGCAGGCTCCGCAGAATAAAAATTATCTGTATCTGTATGGGTTCTCGTTGGAACGAATCAAGAAATACAAGGAGGCGATGGCGGTTTTTGAAGAGATGCAGCAACTATTTCCTGGTGATAAGCGGGCAAGAAAAATGAGGGGAATCGTCTTGTTTGAGTTAACCGATGAACGGAATACGCGCGAGGTTGAAAATTATGAGTCGAACAAAAATGCCAAGTTGGAGGATTACATTACCACCAAGAAAAGGCTCGAGAATATTAATGCGGGGTATGAAAAAGCGCGCTTACTGTTGGAAGAATCTTTGAAAGATTACCCGAATGACAAACAGATTATCCACACGTTGTATAAAACCTACAAAAAGCAGTTTAAGGAAGAAGAGGCTGCAAAAATGAAAAGCCGCTTGTAGCTGGATTTCAAGATGGCTTTTAGCATTCGGGTTTAGCTGATGACTGAAAGCTTTCTTGTCTGCGATCATGAAAATGATAGATCAAACGAGATCGACATCGTCGCTTTGTTTGGTGATTTGAACGCTTGAAAATGTCAAGCAATTCGCACGGGAGGAAATTCACTGTCTGTTGTGAATATTTTTGCGCAATACGTTGTCTCTGATAAAAACAGTTTGTCCCGGTAATTACGTACAAAATTACAGGTGGAAATAAGCTTTCGCCGCCATCTTTGTGAAACAAACTTAAAAGCCGTAAAAGTTCTGAGGAATAATTCGGCTAACCGATGAAATTTAAACTAACCGAAAACTGAGCAAGCAAGCCCGGTTTTCACTAATCGAACACCATGAAACGAATCTTGCTTTACTTCACATCAGTGCTGATCTTGGCTATTTCGAGCCGGGCGCAAGACCTACCGGTTGTTGAAACCGGTTCGAAAACGCCAATGCCAGAGGCTTGGATCGATAAAGATACCGGACATAAACTCATTCACCTTACCGCGCGTGAGGGCGATAACCGTAGCTTTTATTTTCACAATAATCCGTTTCTTCCGGCCACTGGCGCCGAGAACGAAAAGATGATTTTTTACGGCCTAGTGGACGGTGAACGGCAACTTTTTTCGGTTGATTTGAAAACCCGTGAAACCGTGCAGCTCACCAATAAGAAAGGGGTGTCGGGCGAAATAGTCGGGAAAAACACACGCCGTGTTTTTTATCAGTGCGGCGACAGCGTTTTTTCAACCGGAGTAGACGACCGCAAAACCCGGCTGATTTATGTTTTTCCTGATAGTATCCGGGCGAATATCACCACCCTCAACGCGGATGAAACCCTGCTGGCAGGTGCCGTTAGCTCTCCCAAAGAACAGGATCTTTTCCGGCAGAACCCAAAAAAAAGCGACTACTTCACGGTAATTTATGAAGCACGCCTTAGACGTTCGCTCTTTACCATCGCCGTGGCAAGTGGGGAATTCAAAAGCATTTATTCTGAAAACGCTTGGCTCAACCACATCCAGTTTTCACCAACAGAGCCCGAGTTGCTGATGTTTTGTCACGAAGGTCCTTGGCATAAAGTAGATCGAATTTGGACCATCAACATCAATGGTGGTGAACCACAGCTGATGCACAAACGAACCATGGACATGGAAATTGCCGGACACGAGTTTTTTAGTCCTGATGGAAACCGTATATGGTTCGACCTGCAGTTGCCACGGGGCGAGACATTCTTTTTGAGTGGAGTAGATGTGAAAAAAGGCGAAGAAAAACGCTATTCCCTTACGCGCGATGAATGGTCCATTCACTTCACCCTTTCGCCCGATCAAACCCTGTTTGCAGGGGATGGTGGCGACCCGGGGCAGGTGGCCAAAGCCAGCGATGGCATGTGGATTTACCTGTTTCATCCCGAAAACGATCGTTTTCGGTCACAACGCTTGGTTAATATGAAGCATCACGATTACCAGCTCGAACCGAATGTTCATTTTTCGCCTGACATGAAATGGATCATCTTTCGAGCCAATTTTGAAGGTCATTCGGATATTTATGCTGTTGAGCTGAGACGCTCAGTTCAATAATTTGTGGGTATCTTAGAAGAAATGAAAAAACAAACGTTTATGACAACACGAATAGGTAAAACAAAAATATTTCTTTGGAGCTATGGCGTCGCCATTTGTTTGCTGGTTGCGCTGGTGGGCTGCAGCACCGGAAAAAGTGGTACGGAGGTGGAATGGCCTGAAATCACAAACGAAACCAAACCCTGGACACGCTGGTGGTGGCATGATAGCGCGGTTAATCCAACCGACTTGACATCCAACATGGAAGAACTGGAAGAAGCGGGCTTTGGCGGCTTGGAGATCACACCGATTTACGGAGTGAAAGGCTACGAAGATCAGGCTCTGCTTTTTCAATCCGCCGAATGGATGGATGCGTTGGAACATACATTGAATGAAGGGAAGCGCCTAGATTTGGGCATCGACTTGGCAAACGCATCCGGCTGGCCTTTTGGCGGTCCATGGATTTCAGCCGATGACGCGTGCAGGAATGTGCAGTTCAAACAATACAGCCTGAAAACCGGGCAGCGGCTGAATGAAAAAGTGACCTACATGCAGGAACCATTAATTCGAGCTGTTGGGCGCCGCGTGGATATTTCCGAGGTGAAATTCCCGATCAGCAGCAATACCAATTTAAACGAGCTGGCACTCGATCAGATACGGTTCGAGAAGCCGCTTCCACTGCAAACGCTGATGGCTTACAGCGACGCGGGTGAAGTTCTTGAGCTCACTTCCCTGGTTGGTTCCAACGGCCAACTCGACTGGCAGGCGCCCGAAGGCAACTGGAAATTGTATGCTGTTTTTCAAGGGTGGCATGGCAAAATGGTGGAGCGTGCCGGACAGGGTGGCGAAGGCAATGTGATTGACCATTTCTCAGAGGAAGCGACGCGTAAATTCCTGAAAGACTATGATGACAAAGCTGAGGGCCGTGATTTATCAAGCTTGCGCGCCTTTTTTAACGATTCCTACGAAGTGGACGACGCCAGTGGTGAAGCGAACTGGACGCCCCGATTTTTCGAAGAATTTGAAGCCCGTCGTGGTTACGATCTGAAGGACTATTTGCCAGCTTTGTTTGGCAAGGATTCCGAAGAGAAGAACAGCCGGGTGCTTTGCGATTATCGCGAGACAATCTCGGATTTACTGCTGGACGAATTTACCAAAGTCTGGGCGGGTTGGGCTGAGTTGCACAATGCGGTCATCCGTAACCAAGCGCATGGTTCGCCTGCCAATATTCTGGATTTATACGACGCCAGCCACATCCCCGAAACCGAAGGGCTCAACCCCATGCGGATCAAAATGGCAACTTCGGCCGGCCATGTTTCGGGCAAACCGCTCATAGCCTGCGAGGCTTCGACCTGGCTAGATGAGCATTTCCTGGCCAACTTGGGCGATGCCAAACAAAATTTCGACCGCTACCTGGCACATGGCGTCAATCATATTGTGTATCACGGAACGCCATATTCACCCCAAGGAGAAGAATGGCCGGGCTGGTTGTTTTATGCGGCCGTGCATTTCGCACCGACCAATTCCTGGTGGCCCGATATGAAAGCGCTGAACGACTATGTCACCAATTGCCAGTCGTTTATGCAGAAGTCCATCCCGAACAACGACATTTTGCTTTATTTCCCCATTTACGACACTTGGTCGCAGAAAGGGCGCAGCATGCTCGCGCACTTTGGAAAACCGCAGGAACCGCTAACCCAGGAGCTCAGTGAACTATTCCTTAGCAAGGGTTACCCGTTCGACTACATTTCGGATAAGCAAATCCAGAAACTAACGGCTCAAAACAAACTGATTAAAGCGCCGGGCGCTACTTATAAAACCATTGTTGTGCCGAAGTGCGAACACATGCCTTTGGCAACCATGGAGAAATTGCTTACGCTGGCTGAAGCCGGTGCGACGATCGTGTTTCAGGAACAGCTGCCGGTTGACGTTCCTGGGATGGGCGACTTAAAAAATCGTCAGCAAGCTTATGAGGGGCTGGTAAAATCCATGGAGTTTAATCCAGTGATGGATTTGTCGGTTTTTAGCACCGGAGATGGCAATTTTCTGCTGAGCGATGACATGGAGGCGATGCTGGAGATGGTGGATGTTTATCCTGAAGAACTCGCACAGCTTGGCTTGTGGTACAATCGGGTGAAACGCGTGGAAGGAACCTGCTATTTTATTACCAACTGGAGCGACAAGCCCGTCGACCAGTGGGTAACTTTACAGACTTCGGGAGAACATGCGGCTTGGTTTAACCCCATGAACCGGGCAAAAGGTAAAGCTAGTATTCAGAAAGGCGATAAAAATCAATCGCAGGTTTATTTGCAGCTAGCGCCAGGCGAAACCCTCATCCTGCAATGGTACCCCTACAAGGTTCAGCTGGAAGGTTATCCGATGGTGACTGCTGCTTCTGAAAAAATTGAATTGAATGGCGAGTGGACGGTAGCCTTTGAAAAGGGCGGACCAAGCTTGCCGGGTTCATACCAAACCACTACTTTGACCTCGTGGACCGAACAGTCAGATGAATTGAAGAAATTCTCGGGAACCGCCAGCTACCAAATTTCATTTGACAAACCACAAGCAGAAGCTTCCGCTTACTTGCTCGATTTGGGTGAAGTGCATGAGTCAGCCTCGGTTTATCTGAATGGAGAGAAACTGGGAACATTGGTTGGGCCAACGTATCAGATAAAATTCGAAACTAGCCTGTTGAAAGAAACCAACGAGTTGGAAGTGAAGGTGTCGAATCTGATGGCAAACCGCATCATAGACATGGATAAAAGCGGTGTCAATTACAAGAAATTTTACAACATCAACTTTGCCGCAAACAAGCGCGAGAACATTGGTCCGGATGGGGTGTTTACCGCTGCCCATTGGGAGCCGCTCCCCTCAGGATTGCTTGGCCCGGTAAGTTTAACACCCCTGAAACTCAAAAAACGGTAAGCATGAAGCAACAAACTTTTCTTTTATCGATCTTATCTGTTATTGTGCTGGCAAGTTGTCAAACAAAAAATGAGCCTGAAAAAATTGACCGGCATAGCGTGGTGACGCGCAATAATGTGTTAGTTGAAGGCTTCGACTCGCTGGCTTCACTTTCAGTCGGAAATGGTGAGTTCGCCTTTACTACTGACCTGACCGGGCTGCAAACCTTTTACACCGACTACGAAAATGGCGTACCGCTGGGCACGCAATCCAACTGGGGCTGGCATACCAACCCGAATACCGAAGGTTACGATCGCTCCGAAACGCTCAAGTATTTTGAAGTGGAAGGCCGGCAAGTACCATACCGTCATCAGCTTAAAGACGATCCTAGAGTGGAAGCGGCCTGTAACTACTTCCGCGAAAACCCACACCGCTTACATTTGGGGATGATTGGTTTGGTGCTGAGCAATTCCGAAGGTGAAACTGCCCGATTGGAAGATATTAAACAGGCGAAACATCATTTGGACATGTGGACGGGAAAAATCAGCAGCGAATTTGAATTCGACGGAAAGCCTGTGAGGGTGGAAGTTTTTTGCCACCAGGAACAAGATCAGATTTCAGCTAGAATTGAATCGCCCTTGATCGCTGAAGGAAAACTGGCTGTGCAATGGAAATTCCCGTTTGGAGTGGCCGAAAACACGCATGAAGGCTACGACTTTGATTCACCCGAAAAACACCAGTCGGTGTTAAGCGAACCGTCAGCCAATCAAGTGCTCATCAATCGCACGCTGGACGACGACCAATACGAAGTGGCCATAGCGTGGAAAGGTTCCGGTTCTGTTGCGAAAATTGACGAACATCAGTTTGTACTTCACCCCGGAGAGCAAGAAGTATTTGAATTCAATTGCTTGTTTGCACCGGAAGTTGGAGGAACAGCTTTGGCTGATTTCGAATCAACCAAGGCAACCAACCAAAAGGCTTGGCTAAATTATTGGAAAAACGGCGGCATCATTGATTTTTCGGAATGCACGGACCCTCGGGCACGAGAATTAGAACGGCGCACCATCCTTTCGCAATACCTGACCAAGATACAAAGTACCGGTTCGTTGCCTCCCGCCGAAACGGGATTGACCTACAACAGTTGGTACGGCAAATATCACCTGGAAATGCACTGGTGGCACATCGCCCATTTTCCACAATGGAACCGGGAGCATCTCATCGAAAAACAACTGGACTATTACAACGATTTATACGCACAGGCTTTGCAAACCGCACAAGACCAAGGATACGAAGGTGTCCGCTGGCAAAAAATGCTGGGGCCCGATGGCGAGAACAGCCCTTCATCGGTCGGTTCCTACCTGATTTGGCAGCAACCTCATATCATCTGGCTTGCCGAGCAAATGTATCAGGCTGAACCAACGGAAGAAACGTTGAACGAATACAAAGACCTGGTCTTCGCCACAGCCGATTTTATGGGCGACTTTCCGGTTTGGAACGAGGAAAAGCAGCAGTACGATCTGGCTCCGCCACTCATTCCGGCGCAGGAGCATTGGTCGCGCGAAACCACTACCAACCCACCATTTGAGCTGGCCTATTGGTACTGGGGACTGACAACCGCCCGGAAGTGGCAAGATCGTTTGCAACTGGAGCCGAATGATCAATGGGAGGATGTCCGGCTTAAACTGGCTGCTCCCGACCAGGCTGATGGGGTTTATCTCGGAATTGAAGGTGCGACCGAATCGTACACCAACATGGAATTGATGGAAGATCATCCAGTGGTTTTGGGTGCTTATGGCATCTTGCCGGCCTGGGACAAGCTGGATCCCGAGGTGATGCGCACAACCATGTATCGCATTGCCGAGCGTTGGGATTGGCCTTCGACCTGGGGATGGGATTACCCCATGGCCGCCATGTCGGCAGTCAGGCTGGGAGAGCCGGAACTGGCTTTGGAGTTTCTGCTGAAAGATGTTCAGAAAAACACCTACCTGCGCAACGGGCACAATTACCAGAGCGAACGCCTGCGGATATATTTACCGGGCAACGGTGGCCTGCTGACTACCATAGGCATGATGTGTGCCGGTTATGAAGGTTGCGAAACGGAAAACCCGGGATTCCCCAAAGATGGGAAGTGGAAGGTGAAATGGGAAAATATCAACCCGGTGTTTTAATTAGAGCTAAACAATTAGGCGCGTTTACCAATGCTTGTTGATAAAGAACCGGTTTCATGCGCCGCATCACGATGACAATTTGAAATCCGTGAAAAGAAAAGACAATAGATTATGAGCTACCCAAAACAACTACTGACAATCGCATTAATTTTGCTGGCTGGATTTATGTCCTGGGCTTCTCCCCAACAAAAGGAAATCCAATACCTTTCCGGAACGGATAACGAGAACACGGTTACCTGGGATTTTTATTGCACTTCGGGGCGAAACAGCGGCTTCTGGAGTACCATCGAAGTTCCTTCGCACTGGGAGCAGCAGGGTTTTGGCGAATACGACTATGGACGCGACTACCGGACCTATGGCAAAAAGTTTAAGTTTTCGGATGAAACGGGAATTTACAAACACCGGTTTGCCGTTCCGCAGGATTGGAAGGAAAGAACCATTTTTATTGTTTTTGAAGGGTCAATGACCGACACGGAAGTGAAGGTCAACGGCGAGTTGGCCGGTCCGGTTCACCAAGGATCGTTTTACCGGTTTCGGTATGATATTTCCGATAAACTGAAAGCCGGGCAGGAGAACGAACTGGAAGTGACGGTTCATAAAATGTCATCCAATCACTCCGTGAATCGTGCCGAGCGTTTTGCCGACTACTGGATATTTGGCGGAATATACCGCCCGGTTTATCTCGAAGCTGTGCCCGAAGAATTCATCGACCGTGTAGCCATTGATGCCAAAGCTGACGGCAGTTTTTCAATGGACGTGTTTCCGGTGAACCTGGAAAAGAAACAAACGATTCTGGCTGAAATCTTCGATGCGGCAGGAAGCCGCGTGCAGAGCTGCGAAACCAAAATCGGTGCAGGTGATTCGCTGGTCACCATGACTTGTCAAGTGGCTCAGGCCAAGCAATGGACACCCGAAACTCCCCACCTGTATTTGGTGAAAGTAAGCCTGAAAAACGGAAACAAAACCAGTTTCGAGCTCAGCGAGAAATTTGGTTTCCGAACCATTGAAATCCGAGAAAACGATGGTATTTATGTCAACGGCACGAAAGTGAAAATGAAAGGCGTTAACCGCCATGTATTTTGGCCCGAAACCGGGCGCAGTGTTAATGCAACCATCGATTTGAATGATGTTCGGCTGATCAAGGAAATGAACATGAACGCCGTGCGTTGCGCGCATTATCCTCCCGATGAGGCTTTTCTGAATTACTGCGATTCGCTCGGCTTGTTTGTGATGAACGAGCTGGCCGGCTGGCAAAATGCTTACGACACGGAATCGGGGAGCAAACTGGTTCGCGAACTGGTGATCCGCGATGTGAACCACCCGTCGGTTATCTTCTGGAGCAACGGAAACGAAGGCGGAACCAACAAGGAGCTGGATGACCATTACGCCATTTATGATCCATCGAATCGGCCGGTCATTCATGCGCACCATCGTCCGGGTAACGATTTTAATGGGGTTGATTGCAACCACTACGAAACCTATTACAGTTCAAAAAAGATATTGGAAGGCGACTTGATTTACATGCCCACCGAGTTTTTACATGCTCAGGATGATGGCGGCGGCGCTGCTGCCCTTGCTGACTATTGGGAATTGTTCTGGCATTCGGAACGGGCAGCCGGCGGTTTTTCGTGGGTGCTGGCCGACGAAGGTTTAGTGCGCACCGACCTGGATGGCACGATCGACGTGAACCGCGTGAATGCGCCTGACGGACTGGTTGGCCCACACCGTGAAAAAGAAGGCAGCTTTTATGCCATGCGTGAAATTTACAGTCCGGTAAAAATTGCACTGGACAAACTGCCAGCCGGATTTGATGGCCGTGTTCCGGTAGAAAACCGGCACCATTTTACCAACCTGAAAGACATTCGTTTTCATTGGCAGTTGGTGAATTTCAGCTTGCCTGAAGAGCGGGGTGTCTATCAAAAGGTGATGCTGGAAGGGCAAGCTGAAAGCCCGGATGTTCCCCCGGTTCAAAAAGGAGAATTAAAACTGGAATTGCCGGAAGATTACCAACAATATGATGCCCTGTTGTTACGTGCTTTTGCTCCTTCGGGCGACGAGATTTATTGCTGGAGCTGGAAAACCGATGGCAACACCAATGCTGTGGTGCAGCTGGTTGAAAAGGAACTGAGAGAAGCTGAAAAGGAACGGTTGAAAAAGCTGAAGGCCCAGGGGATTGAGGAGGATAACATCCTGCCCATAGAGCAGCAGGCCGGCGACGACAAGCTGAGTTCGAAAGTGGAAGTGACTGAAAAAGACAGCTTGCTGACCATGAAAGCCTCTGGTATTGCGGTGACTTTTAATACGAACAGCGGGCTTTTGGTGTCGGTTCAAAACGATTTTGGCCTGCCCATTCCGTTTAATAACGGGCCGGTGCTGGTGAGCGGCGATACGGAATTGATTAGTGTTTCACATGAGGAAACGGTCCATGCCCATGTTGTAAAAATGACCTATTTGGGTGATTTGAAAGAAGTGAACTGGACGATGTACAACAGTGGCTGGCTGCAAATGGACTACGAATACCAGGTGGATGGTGGGCAGTACTTTACGGGTCTTAGTTTCGACTTTCCCGAGTCGGACGTGATTGGCGCCAAGTGGCTGGGCCGCGGGCCCACGCACGTGTGGAAAAACCGGCTACAGGGAGCTACGCTGGATGTCTATCAACGAATGTATAATAATACTTTGCCAGGAGATAATTCCTGGAAGTACCCACAGTTTAAAGGGTATTATGCCGATGTATCCTGGATGGAATTCAACACCGTGCATGGTAAGTTTACCATGGTTGCGCAGGAAGACGACCTGTTTGTCCGCCTGTTCGATTTCCATGGTATCTCCGGGCCCAAAAACTACCCGGCCTTGCCAACCGGGAACATTTCCTTTCTGGATGGCATTCCCCCGGTCGGAACAAAACTGGCGATGGGCATCAGCAACGACACGAAAAGCCTTGGCCCGGCTGGCGAGCTAAACGTGATGGAAAAACCCGTAAAACGAACCTTGTATTTTTATTTCGGACTACGAAACTAGCAGATAATGCGAAAACTTTTTGTAACCATACTGTTTACTGCAATCGTTTGGGGTGTTGGCGCGCAACTGATCGATCCTGCCCGTTGGTGGCAGGGGAAAGAGCGCGAACTCAGGTATAAGCCCGATGGCGAAGAGTTTGTCATTCATAACGGCGACAAACGCTTCACCCGGGCCATTTATGGAACCAACACCGGCTTCCGTTTCGAAACGAGTGATTTCCCCGAATTTGGGCTGTACATGCCCTATTTGGGCGGAAGTATGTACATGGCTATTTCCACACCTACGGAAAATCGCTGGGTAAAAGATCTGGAGTCAATCGAATCCCGCTTCAAATCGGGACAGCGTACCTATATCTTGAAAGACAAGAACTTATTGGGAGATGGCACGCTGTCTGTTGATGCTGTTGCCTTGTCCGACGGCGATGGTTTGGTGGCGCGTTATACCGCTGATCAACTGCCTGAAGGAACCAAAATACTATGGATTTACGGTGGGGCCAACAACAAACGGTATAGCCGCGAAGGCGACTTGGGGGCCGACCCGGAGGATAGTTTCTTCATTAAACCGGCCAATTGCCAGGGAAATGTTTTCGAAATAGCCAGCCATCAGGCAACCGTTTGGTATGGACATCGGTCCAAGCCGGTTTCCGATGATGAAGCCTATGAAAATCCCGAAAGCAGGAAGAAATCGCCCGACACTGCATCGGAGGTGTACGCCGATTCGAAAAGCGTTACCGCCACATTTCCCGTCGGTACGAACATTCGCGAAGCCGATGGCAACCAGATTGATGATCTGGAACAGTTGCTTCGGTCGGAGAAATCTTCCCGTCCGGTAATTATTGCCGAATACGAAATTGATGCGGAGCCGTTTTACTTCGAATTGCACAACCCGAAGAGCCGTGCGTCTTTTGCCTACAACGAACTGTCTGAGGTATTTAACAAGGGCGTGGCTTATCGTGAAAAGATTGCGTCGACGCTGAAATTGCATACGCCCGATCCGTACCTGAATACCTTGGGTGGAATTTTCTCCGGGGCTGAGGATGCGGTTTGGGAAGATCCCGGCTATTTGCACGGAGCCATTGGCTGGCGAATGCCGCTCACCGGCTGGCGCGCTGCCTACCTGGCTGACCTGCTTGGCCTGCACGACCGGGCACGAACGCATTTCGACGGCTACATCAACTCGCAGGTAACCGATGTGCCGGTTAGCTTGCCGCACCTACAGGATGAAGAGCTGAATCGGGCGCGTGCCGCGAAAAAGTGGGGCACGCCGATGTACAGCAATGGCTATATCTGCCGGAGCCCCAACCGGACGGATATCATGCACCATTACGATATGAACCTGGTTTTTTTCGACGAACTGTTGTGGCACCTGAACTGGACCGGCGACATGGATTATGCCCGCGAAATCTTTCCGGCCTTGAAGCGGCACCTCTCCTGGGAGAAGAATACCTTTGACCCCGACAACGATGGCCTTTACGATGGCTATTGCAGTATTTGGGCTTCGGATGCCCTTCAGTACAATGGCGGAAAGGCAACTCATTCTTCAGCTTATAACTACCGGGCCAACAAAATGGCAGCAGAAATTGCAAAAATATTGGGTGAAGACCCTTCGACCTACAAGAATGAAGCGGAGCTGATAATCAGGGCCATGAACTGCGAGCTTTGGATCCCGGAGAAAGGCTGGTGGGCCGAATTCAAAGATAATATGGGCCACGGGATGCGGCACGACAATGCGGCAGTGTGGACCATTTATCATGCGATTGACTCCGATGTTCACGATCCGTTCAAAGCTTACCAAGCCACCCGCTACATCGACACGGAACTGACGCACATTCCGGTTTTGGCCAAGGGGCTGGAAGACACGAGCAATCAGGTGGTGGCCACCACCAACTGGCAGCCCTATATGTGGTCAATCAACAATGTGGCTTTTGCCGAGATCGTCCATACTTCGCTGGCCTACTGGCAGGCGGGCCGCCCGGACGAAGCGTTCAGACTTTACAAAGGGGCGCTGCTCGATGCCATGTACCTGGGTTCCGGGCCGGGCAACATTACCCAGATTTCGTTTTATGATGCCGCCCGCGGAGAAACCTACCGTGACTTCGCAGATCCGGTGTCTATGGGCGTTCGGGCGTTGGTGCAAGGGATGTACGGAATTGTTCCCGACCTGATGAATAACCGGCTGACCATCCGCCCCGGATTTCCTGCGGAGTGGGATTTTGCGGAGATCGAAACCCGGAATATGGCGTATTCCTTTAAACGCGAAGGAAGTACCGACAACTATACGATCAAGCCAGACCTTCTGAAAAAAAATATTCATCTATCGCTGGAAGTGAAGGCCCCGTTGAACCAGGTGCAATCCATTCGGGTGAACGGCCGCGAAACCGGCTTTGAGTTGCTTGATGAATCCGTGCCGGTTCCGCGAATCAGGATTGATGCGGGAGTGGCGCCAGCTTACGAAATTGAAATCGAATGGGCAGGAGAGGAGCTGAATACTAAAAAAGTAACGGCTAAAATTGCGCGGGGCGAAAAGCTTCACCTGGAACTACCCTTCAAAGCCGAAAAAATCTACGATCCGCAATCAGTACTCCAAAGTGCACAAGTTGGTAAGGGCGTTTTGAGCGGAACTGTGTCTTCCGCTGAAGGCAACAAAACTTTGTTTGTTCAGGTTTCGTCGGGCAAAATGAATTTCTGGCTTCCGGTGGAACTGGAGGTCGTTAAGCCTGTTGAAATTCTTAACCAGTCGGATTCAGAATCGCTTGCTTTTGACTTGGTGAATCATACCGATAAGCCGGTTGCCGGTGAGCTTTGGGTGAATGGCAACAACACCGGGATTGTGAAGATTCCCGCCCAGGGAAAAACGACACACCGGTTTTCTTCGCCGGTAACAACCCTGGGGACGAATAAAATTGAAGTGAAGGTTGGAAAAACGACGCATGATCTCTATGCCATCAACTGGAACATCGCCAATCCGGTTGCACAGGAGTATCGTACTGTTGCGATGGCGGATAGCTTTAACGAAACGGTGCGCGACATCTTCGCCTACGGAAAGTACCTTTCGCCGCGCTGGGAATACACCACGCTGCAGGTGCCTACGCAGGGGATGGGGCAGTGGTGCCACCCTAACGACCTGTCGATCATTGACGACAGCGGAATCCGCTCGCTAGCTGCGGCCAACGGCGGCACTTTTACCCTGCCGCAGGGTATTCCGTTTGCAACACCGGGAAGCGAGGATGCCAAGAACATTGTATTCACCACTTTGTGGGATAATTACCCGGCTTCGGTTACCCTTCCGCTCAGCGGCAAGGCATCAAAGGCGTATTTCCTGGTGGCTGCATCCACCTATCACATGCAGGCGTATGTGTTGAACGGACAAATTCGTGTCAGCTATGCCGACGGAACAGAGGAAGTACTCGACCTGGTTTTGCCCGACAACCTGATCCCGCTCGATCAGGATTTGTTTATCGACGGCTGGGCGTTTTACACCCCGCAGCCTCGTCCGTGGCGAGTGCGTCTGAAAACCGGCGATGTGAGCAAATACCACGCCGGCGAGTTGGGCGGACGAATGTCGAATGACCCGATTTATGTGGACGGCGGAATGGCAACCTTGCTTGATCTTCCGCTCGATCCGGAAAAAGAATTGGTGTCGTTGACCTTGGAAACGATTGCCAACGAAGTGATTATTGGTTTGATGGGGGTAACCCTGAAACAATAAAATGAAAGGAATTGATCATGCAAACAAGACGTGATTTCATACAGCAAAGTTTGCTTACCGGAGGGGCGTTGCTGGTTTCGGGCGCCACTGGTATGGCAGTTTCCATTCCCGGTAAAAACTACCGGGAAAAGGATATTTCTGCTTTTTCGAAGCGGCTGAAACCAATGGGGCGCATTCTGGCGCTCGAAGGTTATTACGTTTGGGGTTGCAGCCCGATTGTTGCGCCTGATGGAAAGTTTCACGTGTTTTTTTCGCGTTGGAACGCTGAGAAGGGCATGGGCGGCTGGATCAACAGCTCGGAGATTGCGCATGCCGTTGCTAATGAGGCGGCCGGCCCTTACCGCGAAATTGAAACCATTCTGGCCCCGCGTGGCGAAGGTTTTTGGGATGGCACCACCTGCCATAATCCGCATATTCAGCTGGTTGACAGCACGTATTGCTTGTTTTATATTGGCAATTCGAACCGAAAAACAAATACCAAACGGATTGGCCTGGCAACAGCCAAATCGCTCAACGGCCCGTGGATACGGCCCGACAAACCACTGCTGGAGGCGGGCGCAGAAGGGGCCTGGGATGATCATTGCACCTCGAACCCATCGTTTCTGAAACATTCAAACGGGCAGTATTGGCTGTACTACAAAGGCTGGAATAACGAAGAATATGTCAATCCCGTTGATCCGGCTATTCGCGGAAACCGCAAATACGGGCTGGCCTTTGCCGAAAAACTGGAAGGGCCGTATGTCCGCTATGCTGAAAATCCGATTATCGACTATTCGGCTTTGGGCAACAACCGCCAGTTGGAAGACGGCAATGTGTTCCGGGAGAACGGGAAATATTACATGCTGGCGCGCGATATGGGGCGTTTTGACCATGAGGTGGGCATCATCCTTGAGTCGGATGATGGCATTCGCTGGTCGGAACCAAAAATCAGTTATTTCGGTGTGTCACGTTACCTTGACCAGCCCGAAGCACCCAAGCATTTAAGGAAATACGGGCGGTTTGAGCGCCCACAGGTACTCATTCAGAACGGAAAACCCACGCACTTGTTTGTCACCACGCAAGGGGGAAAATATATGACATCCACTCCGTTTGTTTTTGAAATTGAAGCGGATGTACGCAAATAGAAGATATCGATGGCGCGGTATAAAATGTCATTGACCGAGTCATTCTGGACTTGTTTCAGGATCTCGAGCTATTGATAAACAGACCCCGGAATAGATTCGGAGTGACTCGAGCGGGAGATTTGTGACTTTTTAGACAGCACCATCAATAAAAAGGGAAACTAAAAACTTTTATTAAGATGAAATTGATCAGCTTTTTCCTATTGAGTTGCCTGTTGGCTTTCGGACCACAAAAGGCGACTGGCAAACCCACCGTTTATACGATTGGAGATTCAACCGTGAAAAACGGGCAGGGCGATGGTTCCGGCGGATTGTGGGGCTGGGGCGACCCATTGGTGCAGTTTTTTGATACCAGTCGGATTCAGGTGGAAAACCACGCTCTGGGCGGAACAAGCAGCCGTACCTTCCGGACCAAAGGACTTTGGCAGCCTGTTTTAGAAAGGCTTCAACCAGGCGATTATCTGCTGATTCAGTTTGGCCACAACGATGCCGGCGCGATCAACGACGACTTCCGGGCGCGCGGCACGATCAAGGGCGTTGGTGATGAAGCTGAGGAAATCGACAACCTGCTCACCGGCGAGCGCGAGGTGGTGCACAGCTATGGCTGGTACCTCCGGCAATACATCAACGAGGCAAAGGCGAAAGGAGCCATTCCGGTGGTCATGTCGCCCATTCCGCGCAATAATTGGAAGGATGGGCGCGTCCCGCGAAACGACGAAAGTTATGGTTTATGGGCCGAAGAGGTGGCCATTGGCGAAAGAGTTGAATTCATCAAGCTGAATGACAAAATGGCCTCGGCGATGGAAAAGTTGGGAGAAGCACAAGTAACGGGCAACCTATTTTTTCCGCACGATCACACGCATACGTCGGCTAAAGGAGCTGTTTTGGCGGCCTCGCTGATTGTGGAGGGACTGCGGGAATCTGAGAACTGCCCGCTGAAAGACTACCTGCTGGAGCATCCAATCATTAACTTCCCGGCTAAAAAGAAAGTCTTGCTAATTGGCGATTCGACGGTGGCCGGTGGTAATGGAGAAATTGTTGGCTGGGGACGCGAGCTGCCGGACTTTTTCGATACCAGCCGTGTTGAGATCATCAACAAGGCGCGCGGCGGACGCAGCAGCCGTACGTTTTTGTACGAAGGTTTGTGGAAGGAACTTGTTCCGCAACTGGGCAAGGGCGATTTTGTGCTGATCCAGTTTGGGCACAATGATGGTGGAAATATTGACAAGGCCAAATACCGCGGATCGCTGCCAGGAACTGGCGATGAAATGCAGGAAGTGACGCGTGAGGACGGTTCCAAAGAAACGGTTCACACCTACGGCTGGTACATGAAAAAGTACATCTCTGATGTGCAAGCCAAAGGAGCTATTCCAATTGTCGTTTCCATGATTCCGCGTAACAGGTGGAAGGAAGGGAAAGTGGAGCGAGCTTCGGACAGTTACGGCAAATGGGCAAACGAAGTGGCCGAAGAAACCGGTGCTTTCTTTATTGATTTGAATGAAGCCGTGGCTGCCGAATACGAAACGATGGGGGCGGAGGCTGTCAGCACGTTCTTTCCGGGTGACCATACGCACACCAACGGCGCTGGAGCTCAGCTGAATGCCATGATCCTGTCTCAACAGATCGCGCGAATAAAGGAATGTCCACTGCGGGGAGCGGTCAGTCATAGAATTCAGTCTCAGTGATCCAGAATCAGGAATTCATCCAGCATTTAGTAACTAATATCCATAAACTAATGACCAATTTAAAATTATTTTTGATCCTGTTCATGCTCTCCGGTTTTACGGTTTCGGCTCAGCGCCAGATGGAGCATCTATCGCGTGGGCTGGTGGCTGTGCAAGCAGGCAAAGACAGTGTTTTTGTGAGCTGGCGCCTGCTGCATTCTGATGTCGAAGCGGTGCGCTTTAATGTTTATCGTCAATCAGAAAATGGTGAAGAAGTTCTGTTGAATGAGAAACCTTTAGCTGATGCGACCTCGCTGATGGATGTTGCCAGTTTGCCTGATGGGATCTACACCTACCTGGTAAAACCTGTTGGAAGTGGAAATGAATCCGAAGCCGATGGCTCATATCAACTGGTGAAAACCGAGAATGTGCAGCCCTGGCTCACCATTCCCCTGAAAACACCCGAACGATATTCACCCGGCGATATTGCTCCGGGTGATCTGGATGGCGATGGTAATTATGAGCTGGTGGTCCACATGACGGGCCGTGGGCGCGACAACAGCCACGAGGGGATGACTTCCGAACCGGTTTTTCATGCTTACAAGCAGGACGGTACCCTACTGTGGAGTATTAACCTGGGCAAAAACATTCGTGAGGGCGCCCATTATACGCAGCTTTTGGTGTATGATTTTGATGGCGATGGCCGCGCCGAAGTGGTTATGAAAACAGCAGACGGCACTGTTGATGGCACCGGGAAAGTGATTGGCGATGCGTCGGCCGACCACCGAAATGAGGGCGGACACATCCTGCGCGGGCCGGAGTTTCTCACCGTATTTGATGGGCTGACCGGAGCAGCACTGGCTACCGTTCCGTATCAGGCGAGCCGACATCCGGAGAGGGAAAACCCGACTCCCGAAGAAATGAAAGCCACATGGGGCGACAACTATGGAAACCGCTCTGAACGTTACCTGGCGTGCGTGGCTTACCTCGATGGTGAGCATCCGTCGATCGTCATGTGCCGGGGCTACTACACACGGGCGACTTTGGCTGCCTACGACTGGCGCGACGGGAAACTGACCCAACGCTGGCTATTCGACAGTGACGACGGCACTCCCGGCAGTCGTGCTTACCGTGGACAGGGTAACCACAGCGTGAGTGTAGGCGATGTAGATGGCGATGGCTTTGATGAAATCATTTACGGTGCTGCAGCTATCAATCATGATGGCACAGGACTTTATTCAACGGGGCTGGGGCATGCCGATGCTTTGCACCTGTCCGATCTCAATCCTGCCCGACCGGGGCTGGAGGTGTTCAACATACAGGAGCGTTTTGGCGATGCCGGCATGAACTTCCGGGATGCACATACAGGTGAAATCCTTTGGAAAGTTCCTTCCGTGAAGGCTGCTGATTCCGGGGGCGACAAGGGCGAAGGTCCTGGCCGTGGTGTTTCTTTCAACATTGATCCCCGCCACCCGGGAAACGAGTGCTGGGTTTTTGGCGCCGGCATCAGCGGCCTGTGGAATGCTCAAGGCGAAAAGATATCAGAGACTACCCCACGCAGTTGCAACTTTGCCGTGTGGTGGGATGGTGACTTGCTTCGCGAGTTG
>SWCA01005183.1_pt1 | contig 27018 bp, 24 predicted proteins | sample 4692961 | NCBI WGS metagenome assembly SWCA01 (sample SAMN10267275, study PRJNA491770) | bioreactor metagenome | isolation source: DHS bioreactor inoculated with | place: Japan: off Shimokita Peninsula
CTATAATAATTATAGATATCAGTGGAATTTAAATAAGATGACCCCTACTCAATATAGGGATCATCTTTCAGCTGCATAAAATAGGCTTTTTTTAATTGTCCTTGACAAAGGGTACACTTTAATAAGGCTTTTTTCTACTTATATTCTTTTGTGCTGATTAAGCCACATAAAATAAAATGAATCAAAAATAAAAATACACCAAACATCATTGAAAATTTCATCGTCCCTAGATCTGCGTTTTTTATAATTATTTTAAGTAAATTCATTGGATTCACTACATCCCAACTATTTAATCTAGGAAATCTTCCTAAGTATATTGCAAAACCACTCAAACAAGAGATGATTAGAACAAATATCCATGAAATAAATTTTCCTCCTATATGTTTTACTATATTTTGAATCTTGTATAAAGATATAAACCCTAAAATCAAACCAATGAGTATAGTAAAAAATAAGAGTAAAAGTTCATACCAAACAAGGATATTTCTATTTACCTCACCAGTTTTCCAGAAAATATAGGTATTAGAAGTTGCATGGATAAAATCTGTAATAATATAAGGTGCATTTGGATAAAATATAAGCCATCCAAACCCCAATAATAAAACAATAATCTTTTTGTTTTCTTTATAAAAATATTCTGCTCCTATAGAACAAATATATGGAATCCATGCTAGAAAAACATTCCATATCAAAAATAAAAGACGATACTTTCCTATCCAATGTCTTTCATATAGTAGCATTCCTACTAAAGCTATACTACATAAAAATAAATTTACTGTATTTTTACTCGTATTTAAAGATCCAGATTGATATATATTCCTCATTATATCTCTCCTTCATCCCTGTGAAAAATTTCGTAGCAATATTGAATATATTTGCTTCTTTCTCTATCAAATTCAAAACCCACTTTTTCTAATTGATTTAAAATAAATTTATCTAGTTCATAGGATCCTCCCTTTTCTTTCTTATCCTGTGCATCCAATAGAGAAAAGGTTATTTCATATCCTCCTAAATTCAATATGATTGTTTCATTTTCTATTTTAATTTGTACATGAGATTTAAATTCGCTCTCTAAGCATCTAGCTACATAAAATACGTATTCCTCTATCCCCATATTTTGGGAGATTAATTTTCTCATCCACCCTGGTGAACCCATCATAATTCCTCCTATTTTATATTATATCGCGTTAAAACCTTCTTTATATTCTAATTCCTTATATTCATTGTTTAATATATCCAATTCATACTTATATTATCATTTATCTGCCTATTATTCAACCAATCCTACAATATTTATCTAAAACAGAAGGAACCTAGATTTTCTCTTATACAGAAAACCTAGGTTCCTTCTGTTTCCTTCATGCAGGCTACTACAAATAGATATTACTAAGCATTTGCTTTTTCCATAGCCCCTATCTTTCCTATGTATGCAGCTAAATCTATAACTCGATTAGAATATCCCCATTCATTATCATACCAAGATACAACCTTTAACATGTTATCCCCTACCATCATAGTAGATAATCCATCTACGATAGAAGATCTATAATCTTTTTTATAATCTATAGATACTAAAGGTTGTTCGCTATACCCAAGTATTCCATAAAGATTTCCCTCTGCTGCCTCTTTTAACTTTTCATTCACTTCTTGTGCCGTAGTATTTTTTTCTAACTCTACAACTAAATCTACTACTGAAACTACAGGAACAGGAACTCTCATGGCCATTCCATTTAATTTTCCTTTTAAATCTGGTATAACTAGGCTTATAGCTTTAGCTGCTCCTGTTGATGTTGGAATAATTGACTCTGCCGCTGCTCTTGCTCTTCTTAAATCTTTATGTGGTAAATCTAAAACATTTTGATCATTTGTGTAGGCATGTACAGTTGTCATTAATCCCTTTACAATTTTGAATTCTTCATGAATAACTTTAGCAATAGGACCTAAACAGTTTGTTGTACAAGATGCATTAGATATAATATGATGTTTTTCTGGATCATATTCCGTATGATTTACTCCCATTACAATCGTTTTATCTTCATCTTTACCTGGTGCAGAGATAATAACTTTTTTTGCTCCTGCATCAATATGCTTTTGACAATCTTCTCTTTTCGTAAATTTTCCAGTAGATTCAATAACAATATCCACACCTAATTCTTTCCATGGAATTTGAGCTGGATCTCTATGAGCTGTAAATTTAACTTCTTTTTCTCCAATAATGATTGAATTTTCTGTTGCTTTTACTTCTTCAGGTAATATCCCATATAATGAATCGTACTTAAATATATGTGCATGTTTTTCTGGTCCACTAGTACTATTAATCGCAACGATTTCTATATCTGATGTTCTTTCTAGCCATGCTTTTAAAACATTTTTTCCTATTCTCCCAAAACCATTAATTCCTATTCTAATTGCCATCTTTATCCCTCCATTTAATTATATATGTTATATTATTTATCTATTATAAAATTTTAACAAAGAATTAAGTATATCATTTATATATATGTGATATACTTTTTCCTTGTACATAATAACATATATTTTATTTTTTGTATACAAATATTTCATATTTTTTGAACGTATAGCAAAAAATAAAATAGAGCTATGGCTGCATCGCCATGGCCCTTAAACTACCTGTTTCCATTTCCTGTTTTAATTCATTTATCTGCCACTCAATTAATTTATTTATCTTTTGAGTTTTATATTTTGTCTCTTCTTTATTTTTCATGAATTTTTTCGTTAATTCCTCTAATTTTGCCTTGTAGTCAATTATTCCCATGTCAATCTCCTATTATTCTTTATTTTTATTTCAATCAAACATTGTATTTGTTGTTACTGAGATTAATTCTGCTTAATACAATTAAAACAATAATTATTGCCCCTACTATATACATATCTATCTCCTCTCTATCTGTAATCTATATATTTATATTATAACATTTTTCTGAATTTTTCAAATATTTTTACATGCCTTATTAATATACTTTTATATAATACCCCTTTTCCATCCCTTTCTATCATACAATATTTTACATCTGATGTACATTCTCCATCCTTTCATTTTTATCTTCATTCCTGAGAATAAAATATATTATGTTGTAACAATATATTAAATAATAATTATTACTTATCCTAAATTTTTTTGAGGTGTTTTTTATGAAGAAAATAAACTTTAAAATTACATTATTACTTCTTTTTCCCTTTACATTTTTATTAAAGTATTTTTTTTCTAATTCCCCTTACTTTACAGAAACTTTTTATTCTCTAAAATTCAACAAAGTAACCATACAGCTATTAAGTAAGATTACAGGTATTTTCTCTTTTTCCTTATCTGAATTTACTATATATATTATCATTTTAATGTTTTTTTGTTATATCACATATACTGTAATTAAATTGTTCAAAAATAATAAAAAGATCAAAAAAATAGTAATAGATTTTATGGTAAACTGTGCTATCGTTATTTCCGTACTATATTTTATATTTATAATTTTATGGGGATTAAATTATAATAGAGTACCCTTTGGTCAAACTATGAAAACTAAAACAGAAAAATACACAGTGGAAGATTTAGCTATGCTTTATGAATATATTGTAAATAAATCCAATAGTATAAGAGAACAAATTGAAGAAGATTCTAATGGTGTTATGAAAGTTTCAGGAGAATATAGAAGCGTTTTTCAAAGAGCGCAAAAAGGTTATGATAATGCCTCAAGTCTTTTTCCTACGCTTCGTGGACAATATGGAATGCCAAAACCTATTTTTATTTCAGAATTACTTAATTATGCTGGTATAACAGGAATATATTCCCCTCTTACAGGAGAACCTAATATCAATATAAAAATATTAGATATTCTTTTACCTGCTACTACTACCCATGAGATGGCTCATCAAAGAGGCTATGCCAATGAAGATGAAGCGAACTTTATCGCCTATATCACTTGCATTATGCACCCTGATATAGACTTCCAATACTCCGGATACATGCTTGCTTTAACTTATGTTAATAATGCTTTAGATGAAGAAGATTCAAATCTTTTAAAAGAGTTAAACGGGAAACTTTCAATAAAAGTAAAGAGAGACCTTATATATAACAATATTTTTTGGAAAAAATATGAAGGAAAGATAGATGCCTTTTTCAGTAAAATGAATGATAATTATCTTAAAGCAAACGGGGTAGAAGATGGAGAAAAAAGCTATAGTAGGATGGTAGATTTACTATTACACTATTACACACACTATATATCTAACAATTACTGAGTCAAAAGAGAATCTATTTTGATATAAATCATATAATCAATCATGATGAAAATAAAGAAATATATGGCATGAATTTTAAATATATCCCTAAACTTAACTGGATGTATGGTTATCCAGCTGCATTAATTTTTATGTTTTTAATCACCTTGATTTTTTATGTTGTTTATAGAGAAAAATTTATAGAGAAAAATAAGTGGCTTTAAATTATTTTTCTCTATAAAAATAGATTTCTAAAAAAAAGATGAACAAAAACTGTTACTGCAAAAATTATTGCAACACCCTTATGTATTTTTCTCCATGATTTTTTATAATATTTTGGCCCAATCAATCCTGTAACCATCAAAAAAGCAAGAAATCCCCATGAAATAAAACCAGTATGAAGGCGTATACCGCCTAATAGAAAATATCCGTGAATAAATCCTATTATAACCGCGCTGCTTCCAATATACTTATGATATTTTGCAAGCAATTGCATAATTTGTTTTATTTGTTTTTCATAAGATATAGGTATCTTATTATTTTTCTTTAGATATATATATCCCTTCCTAGCTATATAAAGTGCTCCTCCAAGTAAAGACAAACCTACTGTAATCCAACCTAATTTCGGAAAAATCTCTCCCAAAATACATCACTCCCTTTTACCACTTTTTATTACATAAAATACCCATTTTCTTCTATGATATTCTTTTTTAATCGATAAAGATTAAAAATTCCATAAAAAATATTTTGTGAAGAAAAATTTATTCATTAGCTTGTTAACTTGTAGAATTGTTTTATCTATTTTTGAAAAAACTAAAGGATATGCATAAAATATATTTTAATATGCCATATGGAGGTGCCTAATTTGGAGAATGCCATAACCTTAGAAGTAAACCAAACGCTAGTATTTTCTTCAATCATCTTAATTACAGGTATGATTTTTTCAAAAATAAGTAAATTTATAAAACTTCCAGACGTAGTTTTGTTTTTAATTGCAGGAATTGTAATAGGTCCATCTGTACTTCATTTAGTAAGCATTGATAATTATCCTTTTGCAAATCAACTTATACTTACTTTTGGATCTGCTTATATTCTATATGATGGTGGTAGAGAAGTTAAATTTAGTGTTTTAAACAATGTGAAAATAACAGTGGGACTTCTATCCACAATTGGAGTTACTATATCTACATTTATTGTAGGTTTTATAATCCTGTATATTTTTAATATAAAACCTATATCTGCTCTATTAATAGGCGCTGTTATTGCTTCTACAGACCCTGCTACTTTAGTGCCAGTATTTAAAGAAATTAATATAAAAGGTAGATTAAAACAGACAGTGATAAGTGAATCTGCCTTTAATGATGCCGCTGGTGCTATACTTGTTTTTTCTATACTTACTATCATTCAATCCGGAAAAATATCTCTATCACATAATTTTGAAGAATTGCTAATTATGATATTAGGAGGAGTTTTATCGGGAGCATTAATTGGCTTATTATTTTCTATTTCTATATCAAAAGGAGAGTTTGGATTATTTCATGAATTTGCTCCCTTAGTTTCTATTGTTGCTGTTATGCTTTCCTATATATTTGCAGAAAAACTACATGGTAGTGGTTATATGGCTACATTTGTCACAGGTTTAGTTTGTGGAAATAAAAAGACATTTAGACTTTGGGTGGCCAATAAAGATTTTGAGGTTCAAACTCATGTCAGAGAAACCATTTCTATCATCATGCGTATATCTATATTTGTACTTTTAGGCACTCATGTTGATTTTGAAGCTTTATCAAAATATTGGAAACTATCTCTTTTAATCGCTATCTCCTTGATTTTTATTGCAAGACCTGTTGCTGTTCTAGTTTGCACGATCTTAGATAGAAAAGCAAAATGGTCCTTTAATGAAATTCTGTTTATGATGTGGGTAAGAGAAACAGGTGTAATTCCTGCTGCTTTATCTGGAATGCTTGTAAGTATGAATATAGATAACAAAGAAATATTATCTTCTATTGTGTTTATGACTATTTTAATAACACTAAGTATACAGGCAAGTACCACAAAAGTAATAGCTAGAAAATTAAATGTTTTAGAAAATGAAGATGTATGATTTTCCTTTAAAGTAAAAAAGAGTCCAGATTTTTGAACTCTTTTTACTTCAATAATGCTATTTATTAAAGCATCTTTCTAATAACCCTTTGAAAGCCATCCCATGTCTTGCTTCATCCTTACACATTTCATGAACAGTATCATGTATTGCATCTAAATTTAATTCCTTTGCACGTGTTGCTAATTTCTTCTTGCCATCACAAGCACCATATTCCGCATCTACTCTGGCTTTTAGATTAGCTTTTGTATCTGCAACTACAACTTCTCCTAATAGTTCTGCAAATTTAGCTGCGTGTTCTGCTTCTTCCCATGCTATTCTTTTATAAGCTTCTGCAACTTCTGGATATCCTTCTCTGTCTGCTTGTCTAGACATAGCTAAATACATTCCCACTTCTGTACATTCTCCCATGAAGTTAGCTCTTAGTCCTTCTATAATTTCTGGATCTACATCTTTTGCAATACCTATTCTATGTTCATCAGCCCATGCTAGCTCCTCTGATTGCTCCATAAATTTTTCTGATCCTACTTTACATACAGGACATTGTTCTGGTGCTACTTCTCCTTCATGAACATATCCACAAACTGTACAAATAAATTTTTTCATACTCAATCCCTCCAAATATTATTATTTTTAGTTTATATGTATTTCATTTCTTATATATATATCACAAATTTTAAATTTATGAAATAGCAAATTCATATTCTCCGTTTTCTTTTACTTTAAAAAAGTCAGCATAATTTATATCTAATATCTTTTTATTTATATGAGATATACTTATTTTATTTTTTATAATATGACTTAATACCCCACAATAAGATATATCTCCCTGTATTATTGCTCCATAAATTATTCCTTCTTTATGAATAATTTTTGTATAACTACATCCTTCCTTCTTCACCTCAACTTCAAAAGTATCATCTAGCGGATTTATATACCCCAAAGAAACTGTCTCTAATCCTAAAAAATTCATAGAATTCCTAAAAACAAATACATCCTCCATTATTTTTTCTTTATTTGCCATATTGTAACCTGCCGTTATTCCTTGTTTTACTGCTATTGGCCATATAGGTGTATTGGCAGTAACATCTCCCCCTGCATATATATCCTTTATATTTGTTTCTCCTTTATTATTTATTACGATACCTTTATTAATATTTAATGTATTTTCTTCTATAAAATCTATATTTGGTCTTACTCCTACAGCAACAACAATCATTTCACATTCTAAAAATCTATTATCTTCTAAATATAATCCCTTTACAGAATGATTCTCATCTAATTCAATACGCACTACTTTTGAATTTTTTATGATATTTATATTTTTTTCTTTAAATAATTTTTCATAAGATAAAGATGCTTCATAATCTAATTGTACAGGAAGTATTCTATCATTCATTTCTATAATAGAGATATTTAAATTTTTGTCTAACAGACCCATGGCAGCATCTATTCCAACAAGTCCTGCTCCCAATATGGCTACATTCTTTACATTCCTACATACTTCTTTGATTTTTAATGCATCTTCTACATTTCTAAGACCAAATACGTTTTTTCCTTCTTTTAAATTCGTAATAGGAGGTAAAAAGGATGAAGCGCCAGTTCCTATGAATAGTTTATCATATCCTACCAAGCTACCGTCTTCTAGTGATACTTTTTTATCCTCTATATTCAATTTTTTAACTTTTTTCCCCTTTATCCAATTTATATTATATTCTTCAAAGAATGCATCTCCTGCAAAATTCAATGCTTCTATAGTTTTATGCTCACCTATAATGTGATGTAGCATACATCTTGAATAGATCTTATCATCTTGGGAAATTACAGTAATTTCTCCTTTATCATCTAACTCTCTAATGGTTTTAGCGCAACTTATCCCTGCTGCACTAGCTCCTAGAATTAAATATCTCATTATTCATTCCCCTCCTCTATATATATTGCACCTGTTGGACAATTTTCTACGCATCTAGGGGAATGCCTATTCTTGCACATATCACATTTTAATATAACTTCTTTTTTCTTCTCATCTGCTTTTAAAACACCATATGGACAAGACATGATACACATAAAGCAGGATGCACATTTATCTCTATCATAGGATACAATTCCTGTTTCTTTATCTTTACTCATAGCTCCGCTCATGCAGGTAATGACACATTCTGGTTCTTCACAATGTCTGCAAAATATAGGTGTAGGTTTTTTGCTTTTATCTAAAGCAATATGATTGTTACTTTCATTTTTTATATTTTCAAGATCTAAGTCATAAATGCTTTTTCCATCATTTTGCTCTGCCATGCAAGCTAAAACACAGTTCATACAGCCTTGACATAGATCCTTATTAATCATTATTCTATTCATGCCCATCTCCCACCCTTATAAATTATTTAAGTCCTAGTTTTTTTCTTCTATCTAGTATGATCTCTTCTAATTTATCTGCGGATTTCATCACGTCATCTTCTAATATAAGCTTTCCTCCAGTCATTCCTTCTAATCCATTTGTCAATACATCCGTAACGACTTTGCTTCCAGTTATAAAAGGAGGAATAGCAAGATGAAGTGGAAGTCCAAGGACTAAACCAAATGCTCCATCTGCTAAAGCTTGCTCTTCAAGCCATTGCGGTGCAGATAAAACTAGTGGTAGATTTGGTATATCTATTTGTAAATATTTAGCAAGTTCTGTAGCAACAATTTCAAGCCTTCCGATAGCAAGACATGGTCCAAAATTTAATACTGGTGGTATTCCAAGACTTTCACATACACTCTTTAGTTTATCTCCAGCAAGGGCTGCTGCACTAGGAGACATAAGTCCTACATTCTCAAGTCCTCCACTAGAGCATCCAGCAGATAACACAATTATATCTCTTTTAATAAGTTCCTTTGTAAGTTCAACAGTAAAAACATCATGTCCTAAAGCAGTTAAACTTGAACATCCTACAACTGCCGCTACCCCTTTAATGCTTCCACCTGCTATTAAATCTACAAGGGGCTTCCATGTATCCCCTAAAAATTTCTTTAGAGATTTTTCGCTCACACCAGTAACCACATCATCAAATCCATGATCCTTTGGTATATCTATGATTACTTCTTTTCTTCTATTTTCATAGCTCTTTACAGCTTCTGCTATGATGTATTCAGAAATTTCCTTGGCCTTCTCCATTGAGAAATTTATATACTCTGCATTTGATTTTTTGGCAACATCATCAAGACAAATCATTTTTACTTTATATTCATCTGCTATGGGCTCGATTCCTGGTAAAGTACAATTAAACTCTGAAAGAATTAAATCTATCCCTCCAGTAGATAATAATGCTTCACTGGTAAAATTATTTCCTGCATGCCCTGAAAATACTTCTTTATAATGCTCTCCTCTTAACTGTAAATCTTGCCCCACACAAGTACATCCCACTAATTTAAATCCTTTAGCACCTACTTCATTTGCTAATTTAGTCACGTCTGCATGAATTAATCTTTCTTGAAGATAAGATATCACAGAATGTTGATGTCCAGTAATCATTATATTAATATAATTTTCATCTACAACTTTAAAACCTACTGGAGCTTTTCTGATAACTGGTTCTCCAAGCATTATATCATTCAGAATATTAGTCAATGTAAGACCATATAATCCCGTTGATATTCCTAAATTTAGTGCATGAAGGAGCATATCTACTGGATCACTACTTAAATTAGTAGAGGTTTTAACAATTGCATCGAATACTTCTGATTTTCCTCCTCCAGGAAGTATATTTAATTTTTCCCAATTTTCAATTCTAGGTTTATATCCTAATTTTTGAACTAATTCCATTTTTTCATGTCTTGGCTTATATAAATCTTCTAGTATTTTTTCAGATATCTTTATTGCTTTTTTATGTAAATCCTCTTCATTTATATCAAATAATTCTGCTAATTCATTTAAACTGTCTATTCCTTTTATCTTTTCTTTATTGTTAGCCATATCTTTTAAATTTCTTGCTGTGGTTTCAATAACATGTAAATAACATGCGGATCCAGATGCCACTGCTCTTAAAAAATTTCTTGCTACTATAGTATCTGCCGTAGCGCCACATACCCCTTTTGGAGATTTTGGTGTTATTCTACATGGTCCATTAGAACATAGTCTACAACATACCCCCTGTTGCCCAAATCCACACTTTATCTCCTGATTTTTTACCCTATTAAATGAAGTTTCTACTTCTTTGGATAGGATAAATTGTTCCAATTTTGAATCTGCTGATTTACAAATACTCATTTTAAAATATCCCCTTTCAATTGTTTACTATTTTAGTATACTTTAAAATTAAAGTATACTATTTTTGTATAGTTTCATATGTAAAAGAAAGAATTAATCTTTCTTTTTAAGCAAATCTTCAAAAGTAACTTCTTCCAACTCTTTTATTAAAGTATTTTTAACTTTTTCTAAAGCCATATGAACCCTACATTTATCCGTCCTTTGCATATTGCAGTAAGATTTATCATAGGAACATCTATTTACATAAATAGGTCCATCTACAGCTTCTATTACATCCTTTAAATTAATATCCTTTGGTTTCTTATTTAGAGCATATCCTCCATTGATTCCTCTGAAAGACTTTGTTAAATTGTTTTGTGTCAATTTTCTAAGAATCTTCAAGGCAAATCGTAAAGGTATATTTTCCGCTTCAGATATAATTCTAGCTTCTACTCTTTCTTCTGCTTCTATTTTTGAAAGAAACAAAATAATTCTTAGAGCATAATCTGCTTCTTGGGTTATTCTCATAATGCATCTCCTATATTAATACTATACCTTTTTTGTATATTTTAATATTAATACTTTGTTTTTACTTTGTCAATATTAATTCCCATATTTTTTCTGTCTAATTTATTTTTATCACGTATGAAGATTTTTAGTTTCGTAAAAATTATATGGGTATAAAGAGAATATATCTTTTAAATAAAAGGAGTGAAGCCTCATGAAGGAATATGAATTAGCAACTTTCGCTGGAGGTTGTTTTTGGTGCATGGTAAAACCATTTCATGAATATAAAGGTGTAATAGAAGTTTTATCAGGATATACGGGAGGTCATAAGGAAAATCCCACTTATGAAGAAGTTTGCACCCATACTACTGGCCATTATGAAGCAGTACAAATAAAATTTAATCCCCTTATTATAAGCTATAGTACCTTATTAAATATATTTTGGAAGCAAATTGATCCTACAGATCCTCATGGTCAATTTGCAGATAGAGGGACTTCGTATAAGACTGCTATTTTTTATCACAATGAAAAACAAAAAGAAGAAGCCATAAGATCTAAGAGCTTCCTAGAAAAAAGTAATCGCTTTGATGAGCCCATTGCTACTGAAATATTGCCTGCTAAAACTTTCTATCCTGCTGAAGAATATCATCAGAATTATTATAAGAAAAATTCTATACACTATAAAATGTATAAAATTGGATCTGGAAGAGAAAGTTTTATAATGGAAAACTGGAGTGAAAAGAAAGATAAGGAATTTCTTCAATCTAAATTAACACCTCTTCAATATGAAGTAACGCAAAATAACGGAACAGAGCCTCCTTTTCACAATGAATACTGGGATAATAAAGAAGAAGGTTTATATGTATCTATTATATCAGGAGAACCTCTTTTTAGTTCAAAAGACAAATTTGATTCTGGATGCGGTTGGCCATCTTTTACAAAACCTATCGATAGAAAACAGATAAAAGAGAAAGCTGATTTTAGTCATAATATACACAGAATAGAGGTTCGAAGTACTCAAATGGACACCCATATGGGCCATGTATTTAATGATGGTCCATTAGAAAAAGGTGGGCTTCGATACTGCATCAACTCAGCTGCTTTAAGATTTATTCCAAAGGATAAATTAGAAGAAGAAGGATATGGAGAATATAAGCATATTTTTGATGAATAAAAAAGGCACATTGCTTTATATTTGAAGCAATGTGCCTTTTTCTATATCCTTTAGAGGTTTAACAAGACTTTCTTTATTTCATCCTTTATATACTTTGGCAAATCTTGTTTAAGATTTCTTTCAAGAAGATATGGATGCTTTATTCCAAATTGAGTAAAATGTTTTTTTATTAAAGGCACTCTTTTTTTAGGATCTTTCATAACCATATAAGCAACAAACCAATCCTCTAGTGATGTAAGAGGAATTTTTGCATCTTCTAGTTCAATTGTTTTTACTATAGCATGATGGTCTAGCATAAATTCATATACTCCACTATCATCTAATGCTATTTTAAAATCTCCAATAAGTTCTATACACGTTCCTTCTATATCATAGCCACAAAATTCTTTTGTTCTAAAAGGCTCTTTAGAAGGAAAATTTAAGTTTTTACCTATATCATCCATAAATTTTTTTGTTTTTTTTATGTCTTTAGCTTCTATTAATATGTCAATATCTTTTGGCGAAGATACGATTCCATGGAAATAAAGCAATAAGGAACCTCCAACTCCCCAATTACAATTTAATGTATTTAATTCCTTTGCTACTTTTTTTAATACGTTAAAATCCATATATTCCTCCTATAAGATTATGTATCTAGAATATTGCCAGTACTATGAAAATAGTATATCGTATAAGAAAATTTTTTAACAATGACAAATGTCATATTTTTCAATCTATTACTCTCCTATTAAACCACTTTCTTTAATTTTTTTAATAAATTTTTCAGATTTTTCATTTATTTTCTCTTTCAGAAAAACGGCAATTAGTATTGCACCAAAAAAGTATATTCCTAAGATCGCTATGTTTTTATATAAAGTGCTGAAAATAATTCCACCTTCTGCTTCTCTCATTCCTCTTATTGCATAAGTAAAAGGCAGCAAAGGATTTATATTTTGAAAAAATTTAGGTGTTAATTCTATTGGAAAAGTTCCTCCTGATGCAGAAACTTGTAATACCATTATTACTAACGCTAACGCCTTGCCTACATTTCCAAATACAGATACTAAGGTATAGACAATCATACTGAATACGATGCCTACATATATAGAAAATATTAAAAATATAATAGGACTTACTGCATAGGTCTTAAGAAAAAAGAGATTTCCTACAGTAATAACGAAGGCTTGAATCATTGTAATCGTTGCAAAAATTAGATATCTTCCAAAAAACTCCTCTCGTGCTCCAATTATTTCATTTTCTTTTAAAGGCTTCACTTTTATAGATAATAACGATAGTAATGTAAACGCCCCTACCCAAATTGCAAGAGTAGTATAAAAAGGCGCCATGGCAGAACCATAATTAGGTATTGGAAAAACTCTATTCTGAACCAAATCTATTGGATTTGATAAAAAATCACTTACGGATTTTGCATTTCTTTGTAATAAATTTACAATTTCATTAAATCTTTGTTCTTCGTTAAGGCCTTCGAGCTTATCTACAGTGGCGCTTATAGATTGTTGAATGTCTGGAAATTTATCTTTAATATTCTTCATTTGCATTATCCCTAATCCAGTTCCTATCTCTGCATCTTTAAGCAAACTATTTATTAATGGCATATTTCCCTGGGCATTTTTCAAAATTCTTAGACCATTCTCTGTTATATCTATTGAATTATCTATTAAATCATTTATTGGTATAGAGATCGCTTCAAATCCATCCAAAGCACGATCAATTCCCTGTGAAGCACTACTAATACCTTGTATCATTAATTTTATTGCATTTGATGAAATCTTCTCTCCTTTATTTAAAGCCTCTATAAAGCTATTTATATTCGTGCTTTCTTGAACCAATTGACTTTTAATGTTTTGCAAATTATTTATAAAATTATAAATAGCCCTATCATCTAATATATTGTTCAGAGAGTTCATTATATTTATAGTATTATTAAGGTGTTCAATTCCATTATTAAGTTTATCCGATATTAATTGTAATGATTTCTGTTGACCGCTCATTCCTGCACTAAGAGAATTATTTATACTATTAAGATCCTTTATAGTAGCATCACATCTATTTTTTGTCAAAGCTAAATCTAATCGAATATAAGAAGGTATATTTTGCAATATATTATTTGTTTCATCCAAAAATTCATTATTTGATTTAGCAACTCCAATAGCTTTATTTAATGTATCTGTTATAATAGGTATATCTGCTTGAATAGTTTGTATATAAGAATGCATATCTTTTGTTAATTCATACGCATTATTTATATTTTCTCCAATTCTAGGTAAATCCTTTTCTATGGTAACCATCAAATCCATAAGTTTTTCCATTTCAGGTTTCGCTTTTTCTAATTCAAATCCATAAGCATTTAAATAAGTAAGTACGGTTCTACTGGATTCCTGTGTCAGTGAGGAAGTTATTTCATTTTGCAAACTAGTTAATCCGCTCTTCGTAATCTTAGGTGCAATAGCATTTATTTTTTCATTTACAGAGTAAACCAATTTAGCTTTTTGTGGTGTTTGACTCGTTGCAATAGACAATAGATTTTTTGAAAAATCCTTTGGAATGGCTATACTTGCATAATATTTGCCATATTTCACACCCTTCTCCGCTTCCTGTTCATTAACAAATGTCCAGCCTATATTTTGATTTTTTTTAAGTTTATCAACAACCTCATTTCCTACATTAATTTTTATGTCTTCAAATTCTGCTCCTTCATCATTATTTACGATTGCCACTAACAAATTTTTTGTATTCCCATAAGGATCCCAAGAAGCGATAATATTAATCCAAGCATATAATGCTGGTACAATAATCAATCCAGCTATAGTGATCATTAGCGGAGCATTTGTTATTATTTTTTTAATGTCTCTTTTGTAAATTTGCAATATTTTATCCATAAGTTTTTAAAACCTTCTTTCTAGAATACATTTAAATGTAGATTATCCATTCAGTAAAAATTTATACTGCTGTAGGTATCTAGAATATAAACCATTTCCATCATTTGTTCATATAATTATAAAGAAAGGAGAATATATATAGGAGGTATCTTTTATGAATTATTATGCAAATCCTTTTTTCCAATATGGATATCAGAGGCCTAAGTCTTATAAATCCTTGCAAAAAGCTCTTGTTTTAGTAAAACAAGCTGTTGAAGGAGAAAAAGAAGATGAATTATTTTATGACTACCTTATATCTGTTGCTCCAACAGAAGAAGAAAAAGAAATTATTCGTACCATTAGAGATGATGAAATAAAACATAATAAAATGTTTAGACAAATATATAAAGATTTCACAGGAGAAGAAATTACATCTCCACAAAATATAGATTTTGAAAAACCAGCTTCTTATATAGATGGAATAAAAAAAGCTTTATTTGGAGAACTTGCCGCTATGGAAAGATACAGAATTATTCGAGCAGGACTTCCCACTAGATATTATCGAGACATGGTGTTTGAAATATTAACAGATGAATTGAAGCATGCAAGTAAATACAATTATATCCTAAATTTGAATGCACGCAATGAGGTATAAAAATATAAAAGGAGCTATCTTTTCCATGATTTCAAAAATCATTTTAAGACAGCCCCTTTCATTGTTACAAGCTGTTTCTTATCTTATTTGAAAAAATTAATAAACCATACGATATTTGGAAGTGCAATCAAATCTATTAAAAAAGCGCCTACTAAAGGAACAATCAAGAAAGCTCTTGGAGAAGGTCCATACTGTTCGGAAACAGCTCCCATATTTGCTATAGCATTAGGAGTAGCTCCTAATCCATGGCCTGCCATTCCAGCTGCCATAATTGCTGCATCAAAATTTTTCCCTAATAATTTAAAGCAAACAAATATTGTAAATAAAATGATAAATATGACTTGCGTAATAAGAATTACAAACATTGGAATAGCAAGATCTAATAATTCCCATAGCCTTAAAGTCATCAGTGCCATGGATAAAAAGATGCCTAAAGATACATTCCCAATTAAGTCAATCGTATAATAATCAAATTTTACAATATGAAGTCTATCATTGATATTTCTAAATAAAACTGCAATAAACATAGCGCCTACATATCCAGGAAGAACAAGTCCCGTAGCTTTAGCAAACCATCCACTGGCCATTGAACCAATTGTCATACAAACTGTAATGACTGCCATATGAACCATCACTATATTAGTAGTGATTTTTGTATTCTCACTAGCTCCTGCAACTTCTTCGAAAGTTTCTAAATCTGGATTATTAGATGTTTCCGGCTGTAATTTATTTTTTTCAATTAAGTATTTTGAAATGGGACCACCAATTAATCCTCCTGATATTAGACCAAAAGTTGCTGCTGCAATTGCTACAGTTGAAGCGCCTTGAACACCAAGTCCCTCTACAGTAGGACCAAAAGCTGCTGCTGCACCATGACCCCCTTCCATGGATACGGCACCTACCATAACTCCAAGTAAAGGATGTATCCCAACAAGCTTAGCACATACCACCCCTATTACGTTTTGTATAATAGCAAGAATACCACAAAGAAGCCAATATACAACAAGTGGCACACCTCCTTTTTTCACCAATCCAAAACTTGCACCAAGTCCCACAGTTGTGAAGAAAGCAATCATAAAAGGAGACTGAAAAGTTGTATCCATCTTTATTACAATAACATTACTTTGTTTAAGTATAAGAACTAAAATTGCAAAGAGAAGACCTCCTATTACCGGAGCAGGAATACAAAATTTTTCAAAGAAATGTATCTTTTTTCTTATGCCATATCCTAGAAGCAATAATAGGATTGCCATAGATAATGTTGCAATCATATCAACATTTAAGGTTAACATGCCTTCCAATACTTCTGTTTTCATTTTTTTACCTCCTTGAATATAAATTATGAATTATGATGATACTGTTATCTATTTATGCAAGTTCTGTTCCAAATCGTTTTTTTATTCATAATTTTTAATCAATGAGGTTCATCAATTGAAATTTCTTCTTGTAAAAGTGTAATTTTTTCAATTCACTAAAAAATCAAATCCTATTTTTCATAAAAAACCTGCAAATTTTGCAAAGCAGCAAATTTTGCAGGTTAATTTAAACCATACTCTTTAATTTTATATCTTAATGCTCTTTCACTGATTTCTAGTACCTCTGCAGTTTTTTTTCGATTTTTATCAAGCCTTATCAATGTAGCTTCAATTACTTTTCTTTCTACCGTTTTTAGATTTTCTCCCACATAGATAGGAATCCTATCCTCTACTGTTTTTATTCTATTTTCTATTACAAATAGTTCTTCAGGAAGGTCTTCCTTAATGATATGTTTTTGTTTCGTAAGTGCTACAGCACGCTCAATGATATTTTGAAGCTCTCGTATATTTCCGTCAAACTTATATTTTTCAATTGCTTCTAATGCATTGACAGTAATTCCTTCAATATTCTTTCCAAAGGACGCATTATATTTTTTTATAAAATGATCCACAAGCTTTGGTATATCTTCCTTTCTTTCTCTCAGTGCGGGCACATGAACGTGGAGAACATTCAATCGATAAAACAAGTCCTTTCTAAAAGCGTTATTCTTAATCTCTTCTTGTAAATTTTTATTGGTTGCAGAAATATATCTCACATCTACTTTTATCCCCTTGGAAGAGCCTATAGGCGTTATTTCTTTATCTTGTATTACTCTTAAAAGTTTCGTTTGCAAATGAGAGTCCATATCTCCTATTTCATCTAAGAAAAGGGTTCCTTGATGAGATAATTCTATGATTCCTTTTCGATCTTCAAACGCACCAGTAAAAGATCCTTTTTTAAACCCAAATAATTCACTTTCTAATAGATGGCTCGGTATAGCAGAACAATTGATAATATTAAAAGGATGATCTTTTCTATTTCCTTGTAAATGAATGGCTTTAGCAACTAATTCCTTTCCTGTGCCACTTTCACCAGTTATCAATACATTGCTATCTATGTCTTTTACACACTCTATAAAATCATAGATCTCTTTTATTTTTTTAGAAGTTCCAATTATATTATAAGAAGAATTGGTCTGTTTAATCTGCTCGCTAAGATATTTTATCTTGCTGTGCAAAACAAGATATTCTTTTGCTTTATCCAATAACAGCATGAGTTCCTCTACATTAATAGGCTTTTCAATATAGTAGTACGCTCCAGATTTTATTGCTTCTACGGAAGATTCAATGGTTCCATATGCGGTCATCATGATAACAACAATATCAGGACGAATTTTTTTTATTTGTTTTAATAAATTAATACCATCACTAGCTCCTAACCTAAGATCCAATAAAATAATAGCAATATCATCATGTTTTAATAAAATATTGAAGCATGAATCTTCATCTTCTGCTGCATACACTTCATATTCATCTTCTAGTGCAAAGTTTAAAGACGTTCTAATGGCTGCTTCATCATCCACAATAAGCAGTTTTTTCATATTAATCCTCCTCCCATTTTTTGAACTTAATGGTACATGTTGTACCTACCCCTTTTATGCTATGAAATTGAATATCTGCGTTGTTTTCCATTAATAACTGATAGGATACAAATAAGCCAAGTCCTGTTCCTGTAGGTTTTGTTGTGTAAAAAGGATTATATATCTTATTTAAACTATTTTCCTCTATTCCACTTCCAGTATCACATATAGATAATTGTTCTATATTTTCCATGCACTTTGAAGATACAACTATTTTTTTCTCTTCCCTATCCATGCTTTCAATGGCATTCAGAAAAATATTTATTAATATCTGACGTAAATGATTCTTATCCATGTAAATAAACGCTTCTCTAGGAATGTTTATTTTTACTTGAATATTCTCTTTCTTGATATTGTTTTTCAAAAGTAACAATACGCGATTCACCGCGTTCCATAAATTAATTCTTTCTTTGAAAGGTTTTTTTGGTCTTGAATACTCCAATAAATCACTAATCAAAGAATTTAACCGATCTATTTCTAATGGAATATCTTGAGAGATCATTTCTCTGAATTTGGGATTATCAAATTTTTTAGGAATTAAAGCTGCATAGGTTTTTATAGAAGTTAGTGGATTTCTAATTTCATGAGCAATACCAGAAATTAAATTTCCAAGAGATTGAAGCTTGTCTTTTGTCTTAATTTTTTCCTGCATCCATCTTTCTTCCGTAACATCTCGAAAGATAAGTGTAGTTTCCTCCATATTTTCATTTATGCGATGCATCATGTTGGTTTTATAGTGAATTATTCGTTTTTCATTACAAATCACAATTTCTCTTTCATTACTTTCATTCGAAAGGATATTCGAATGAAATATAGCCTTAATAGGTGTATTGGTACAATGCTTTCCTACGAGACAATCCTCTTTTGTTTGCAGTATACAATCAGCCAATTTATTTGTAAAAGTAATTATTCCATTTTTATTCATGGTGATAATTCCACTAAAAATTTGATTTAATATTTTCTCTCGAAAATCTCTTTCTTCTTTAATTTGTAAATTCTTATTTATTAAATTTTCATTAGCAGTATTTAGTGCATGAGTTTGCTTCATTACTTCTTTTTTGAGTATGTAGTTCCAACGATAGAATATAAATATCCCTATCATAAATGCTAGCGCTAAGAAATATGCTGCAATCATGACACTGCGTATATAACTTCTGGTAAACTGCATAGGTTGACCAAACCATTTTCTATAAATTTTATCATAGGTTCCATTCTTCTTAATTTCATCCAATCCCTTGTTAACAATATTTAGGGTTTCTATGTCTCCTTTTTTTACCGCAACAGCATATTTTGTAGGATTTAATGTTTCTCCTGTGATTTTTATTTTATCCCGAATACCTTCTTTGTTCATTAAAAATACACCGGTTAAGGTATTTCCGATATAGGCATCCACTTCCTTGTTTAATACTTTATTCATCGCATCTTCCTGATCTCTTGAATAGAAAATGTGAACGCCTTTTAGTTTTTCAAGATAAGATACTACCATGTCGCCCTGCTGCACAGCAACTTTTTTATGATTAAGACTGTTAAACTTATCAATATCATCATTTTCTATATGAACAAATATAGATTGAGAATTTTCCAAGTATTCTTTAGAAAAGTCATAATACAGGCTTCTCTCTTTTGTAAATTTCATCCCTTGGATGATATCTATATCCCCTACTTTCAGTTTTTCACAAGCATCCTGCCATGGCATAGGATAAAAACGAATCTCTATTCCTGTCTGTAGCGCAATTGCACGCATAATATCAACATTAAATCCTGTATAACTCCCATTTTTATCTATATATTCATAGGGTGGAAAATTACTATCTCCTGCTATATTTAAGACAATATTGCTATGTTGTTGAATAAACTTATTATTTTCAAAGGAAGTAAAGAATATAAAACCTATGGATAAAATTCCTACAATGAGGATGATATAGATTAATTTTTTCATTATTTTCATTCTCCTAATTCTATATTATATTCTTGTCTTCCATTCACACTTATTTTTATTCTATATATATTCCCTATTTCCTTTATTTCTCTATCTAAATGCTACTTTATACGCATCACCTCTAAATATAATATGATCCCCTATTTCGTTTTGAATCATAAAGCTATTATTGTTGAATAGCTTTTCTTATAGTACAATGGTTAATAAATACAAAAAGGAGATGTTCATTTTCATGAAAAAACTTTATTATGAGGATCAATACAAAAAAAATTTTACTGGTGAAATAATAAATGTAATTAAAAAAGATGATAAATTTCATATTGAATTAGATAAAACCTATTTTTATCCTGAAGGCGGAGGACAACCTAGTGACACAGGCTACATAGAAACACTTCCTATAACTTATGTCTACGAAAATGAAAGTCATATATATCATGTAACAGAGAAAAAACCTATAAAAATTCATAAAGTTAATTGCTCAATTAATTGGGAAAAAAGATTTGATCATATGCAACAACACCTAGGTCAACATATTCTTTCTGCTTCCTTTTTTAAGTTATTTAATGGTTCTACTGTTGGATTTCATTTGGGTACAACCCACTGCACTATTGATGTAGACAAATTTCTTGATATGAAACAAATAGAAGAGGCGGAGCAATTTGCAAATGAGATAGTTCTAAAAAAAAGACCTGTGGAATTTCTATATCCTACTAATTCTGAGTTAAAGAAATTATCCCTTAGAAAAATTCCTTCAAAAACAGATGAACCAATTCGAATCGTTAAAATAGAAGATTTTGATATAAATCCATGTTGTGGCCTGCATCCTAATTCCACAATAGAAGTACAACTTATCAAAATTACAAAATGGGAAAAATATAAAAACTCTACAAGAATAGAATTTTTATGTGGAAATAGAGCTGTTTCTGACTACTTCTTAAAAGATAAATTTACTACCAAAATATGCACTACTCTAAGTAGTAATGAAAGTGGCGTATTATCTCAAATAGAAAAACTAACACAAGAATATAAGAAAGTTTTATCTGAAAATAAAAAATTGCAATCTGAACTAGCAAATTATGAAATAAAAAATATGTTAAATACCTGCGAAGAAGTAAATAATATTAAAATAGTAAGGAATATATATAAGAATGAGGACATAAAACAGGTTAACCTTATAGCCTCAAAGTTAACAGCTTTCCAAAATGTAATCGCTTTATTTGGTATACAAGGTGAAAACCTATCTCATTTATTGTTCATGTGTTCAAAAGACTTAAAAGTAATTAACATGAACGCTCTATTAAAGGATGCTATTACCTTAATTGATGGACGTGGTGGTGGAAATGAATTTTCTGCTCAAGGTGGCGGAAAACTCAATAACAATCTTAATTCTGCTCTAGATTATGCTTATATGAAAATCATGCACTGTATCAATAATAAATAGGAGTTAAAAAATGAATTATATACTATATGATTTAGAATTTAATCAAGAATATTTAGAAAAAAATAATACTGATAATGTAGTTAAATCCAAATAGGTGCCTTAAAACTTGATAAACATTTTAATATTATAGCTACTTTTAATAGCCTCGTTAGACCTACCTTTCATACTATACTTCATCCTTATATGAAAAGTCTAACCAATTTAACGATGGAGGAGTTAAATAAAGCAAAACCCTTCATAAAAGTCTATGAGGAATTTGTGCAGTTTACGAAGGGAGATAGAAATATTTTATGCGTATGGGGCAAAGTAGACCTTAAGGAATTATTTAGAAATATCCAATACCATAGTTTAGATGCCTCCCTCCTATCCAAAGAATATATTGATGTACAAGAACATGCTTCTAAATATCTTAAAGGTTCTAAAAATGATAGTATTGGTTTAAAAAATGCAGTAGATCTTTTAAATATACCAGCCAATAAAGAATTTCATGATGCTTTTAATGATGCTTACTATACTAGTGAAATTTTTAAAAATATCTATACTACAGAAATAGTTCCTAAAATATACACTCCCTATAGATCAAGAAAATCAAATACTCCTAAAAGCAAGTTAGATACGAATGCCTTAATCAAACAATTTGAGAAAATGTATGATAGAGAAATGACAAAAGAGGAAAAATCCATGATCAAGCTAGCTTATATAATGGGAAAAACGCATCAATTCCAAGTCGATATTTGATTATTCCAGTTAAAGTATACTATTAAATTATAATATAAACTACTGAGCTTCAATGAAACTCAGTAGTTTATTAATTTCCAAGATTTCTCTCAAAAGTGGTTTTTTATCTAGATCATTATTTTACAGATATTGTTTGTAAATTCTACTGGATCATTTATCGATAATCCTTCTATAAGCAATGCTTGATTATATAATAACTCTGTATACAGACGAAGCTTCTCTTTATCTTTTTCATAAGCTTCTTTTAATGATTTAAAAACATCATGATTTATATTTATTTCCAATATTTTATCTGCCTTTATATTTTGACTATTCGGCATAGCGCTTAGTATTTTTTCCATTTCAATACTAACTTCACCATCGTTTGATAAACATACAGGATGATTCTTTAATCGTTTCGATACCTTAACTTCTTTAACTTTATCCGATAAGACATTTTTCATATATTCAAAAAGTTCTTTATTATCTTCCTCCTCTAAGTTAGAAGAATTTTCATTTTCCTCTACCTCTATGCCTAAATCACCACTTGATACGGATTTAAATTCCTTATCTTTATAGGTCATTAACATTCTTATTGCAAATTCATCTACATCATCCGTAAAATATAATATTTCATATCCTTTATCTAACACCATTTCTGTTTGTGGTAATTTTTCAATTCTTTCATTGGACTCTCCAGCAGCATAATAAATATATTTTTGATTTTCAGGCATTCTAGAAATATATTCATCTAAAGTAACCATTTTCTTCTCTTTTGATGAGTAAAACATAAGTAAGTCTTGTAAAACATCCTTACTGCTTCCAAAATCGCTATAAATTCCATACTTTAATTGTCTTCCAAAGGATTGATAGAATTCTTCATATTTATCTCTTTCATTTTTTAGCATAGTTTCTAATTCATTTTTTATTTTCGTTTTTATATTTTTAGCAATAAGCTTTAACTGTCTATCATGCTGCAAAATTTCTCTCGATATGTTAAGAGATAAATCTTCTGAATCTACTATTCCTTTTACAAATCCAAAATAATCTGGTAATAAATCTGCACACTTGTTCATAATTAAAACGCCATTTGAATACAGTTCTAAACCTTTTTCATATTCTTTTGTATAAAAATCATATGGAATTTTTTCTGGAATGAATAAAATTGCATTATAACTTACCGTACCATCAACGCTCGTATGAATATGCTTTATTGGTTTATCAAAGCCATAATGCTTTTCAGAATAAAAATTAATATAATCTTCTTTAGTCAATTCATTTTTATTTTTTCTCCATATAGGAACCATACTATTTATAATTTCTTCTTCTGTATATTCTTCGTATTCTTCTTCACTTCCTTCTTTAAGTCTCTTGCTATTTATATCCATCTTTATAGGATATCGAATGAAATCGGAGTATTTCTTAATGATAGACTTTAGTTTATATTCTTCTAAGTATTCATCAAAATTTTCATCTTCTGTATTCTCTTTTATCTTAAGTATAATGTCGGTACCAATAGATTCTTTCTCGCAGGTTTCAATAGTATAACCTTCTACGCCTTTTGATTCCCATTTGTAGGCTTTATCGCTACCCAAGGCTTTACTAATAACTGTAACTTCATCTGCTACTAAGAACGCAGAATAAAATCCCACACCAAACTGACCAATTATGTCATATCCATCTTTTAATTCATTTTCTTTTTTAAATTTTAAAGATCCACTTTTCGCTATAACACCAAGATTATCATCCAATTCTTCTTTTGTCATACCAATGCCACTATCAGAAATCTTCACTACTCTATTTTCTTTATCAGATGTTATTTTTATGTAGTAACTATCTTTTTCAAAGCTCAAAGAATCATCTGTTAATGCTTTGTAATAAATTTTATCGATTGCATCACTAGCATTAGAAATGAGTTCTCTTAAAAAAATTTCCCTATGGGTATAAATTGAATTAATCATAATATCTAGTAATCTTTTAGATTCTGCTTTAAACTGTTTAGTTTCCAAATAAATCTCTCCTTTCGTAATAAAAGCTATATGCATAATTTTTGCATAATTTTATGGTGTATCTATTAGCACTCTTGATAAAAGAGTGCTAATGTCTATTTTTTATATATCATACTTTAGATCTTACGTCAATATATTTTATGATTTTTATTACTTTCCATAGTGAGCTTTCTTTATCATCTACCTCTGCATATATTTTTATAGATCCTACACGAACACCTACAGTAACTCTCGTCCCTAAGGTATTTTTAATCTTCATTAAAAGTATTTTATGTGCTTAAATTTATCATAGTTCTAAAATTAATTCTTTAACTTATGATGAATTTGTGATGAATCTGTGTTTAAAAAATAAATTTTTCTAAAGTAGTTTATTTTTTTTGATTTATATTGTTATAATTTTAATAGATATGAAACTCTATTTGTTTGATATTCCTAACAAAAATTACGATTTAATTTCCTATTCGTTATAAATAAGGAGAGTTGAGTTATGGAGAATATAAGAATTCTTATCGTTGAAGATGAAGAAAAAATGCGACATGTTATAAAAATTTTCTTGGAGAAAGAAGACTTTTGTGTAGAAGAAGCAGAAAATGGAAGACAAGCTTTAAAAAAAATAGAACACAAACCATATTCTTTAGTCTTACTAGATATTATGCTTCCAGAAATAGATGGTTGGACTGTCTGTAGAGAAATAAGAAAGAAATTTTCTATTCCTATTATTATGTTAACAGCAAGAAGTGAAGAATACGATAAATTATTTGGATTTGAACTTGGAGTAGATGATTATATTACAAAACCTTTTAGTCCAAAAGAAATGATTGCAAGAATAAAAGCGGTTTTAAAAAGAACAGAGAGTAATTATGATTTAAAAAAGAAAAGTATAGGGATAGGTGCACTAAGAATAAAACCTATGGCAAAGCAAATCATTCTAGAAGATAAAGAGATTATAATGACACCAAAAGAATTTGATTTATTATATTTTCTTGTACAAAATCCAGAAAGAGTATACTCAAGAGAAGAACTTTTAAATCATGTTTGGGGATACGACTTTTTTGGAGACCTAAGAACTGTAGATACGCACGTTAAGCAACTCAGAGAAAAACTAGGAAACTATAAAAAATATATACATACAGTTTGGGGAACTGGATATAAATTCAAGGTGGGAGAATAAAATGAAAATATTAAGCAAGCTATGGCTTGGAATTACTTCTTTAGTATTGACCATTATTTTAATTATCTGGTTATTTCAAGTGGGATTGTTAAATAACTTTTATATAAACGAAAGAACTAATATTTTATTAAAAGAAGGAGAAAAAATAGCTTCTCTTGTAGATGATATCATGACTAATTCCCTTATTTCTCAAAATATAATCGATGAAATAGATTCATTTGAATCTTCTGTTAATGCAAAAATTACCATAATCGATTTAGAGCGTACTATACTATTTATGAATAGCCCTCCACCTAGAGAAAGTAGAATAAAAAAACATGACTTTAAAAATGGAATAGCATTATTTTTAGAAGATAACGAAGTAAAAAACAGTATCATTAAAGGAAAATCTCTTATAAAACAAAATGAGGATAATAAATTTAACAGAAAATTTATTACCGTCTTAATACCTATTTATAAAAACAAAGAGGCTATGGGAAGCATAATATTAAGTTCTCCCATTGAACCAATAAAGGAAACCATATCTATACTCAAAAAACAGTTATCTATTATTACTATCATTTCTTTATTGATTGCAACTATTCTAGCATTATTTTTAGCTAAAATTTTTACAAATCCAATTTTAAAAATTATAGAAGCATCAAAGCAAATAGCAAAGGGAAATTTTAATGTACGCATAATTGTGGATTCTAAAGATGAAATTGGAGTTTTAGCTAAAACGATTAATGATATGACACATCAGCTGGGACAAATCGAAAATTTTAGAAAAGAATTTATTGCAAATGTTTCTCATGAATTAAAGACTCCAATAAGTTTAATTAGGGCTTATAGTGAATTAATTATGGACATAGAAGATGGGAAAAGTAAAAAAGAATATGCTCAAGTAATCATTGATGAATCAAGCCGATTAAATACAATGGTTGAAGAAATTCTTTTTTTATCACAAATTGAAACAGGATATTTAAAACTGAATAAAGTACAAGTTTATATTATTAATATATTGGATAGTGTTATAGAAAAACTTCAACTTTTTGCACAAAAAAAAAA
>SWCA01007973.1_pt1 | contig 27002 bp, 18 predicted proteins | sample 4692961 | NCBI WGS metagenome assembly SWCA01 (sample SAMN10267275, study PRJNA491770) | bioreactor metagenome | isolation source: DHS bioreactor inoculated with | place: Japan: off Shimokita Peninsula
GGTATAGGTGAGTTGGCCGTTGTGCAGTTTTAATACAAAGTCGCGGCCCTTGCCCAGAATGCTGTTGTTGGCGTCGGTCTGGCTTGGTTTTATCCACGCGGTAACGCTGAAGTTTGGTTGGAGGCTTTCTTTGCTTTGAATGCCGGCATCGAGGTAAGCCCGCCCCGGAAACCAGGCGCAGGAACCACGCACGGGATCGGTCGTGAGCTCAACGTCGTTGTTGATCATTTCCTGTTCGTTGTTTCTTCGGATGTTGCGCGCTTTCTTTTCGAAAATAAAATGGTCGGTCAGTCCAAAATCCGGGCTCAGGCTGACAGCTTTGAATTCCTTCAAATAGCTTCTGTTCGCAGGAGAGTCGTGCATGATGTCGGGCGAAAAACGGTAGCCAGCCTTGTAGGGAATGAACGGCTCGGGGTTAGAAGTGAGTAGCGGAAAGCAAAAGTAACCGTTGCTGGTTCGCCGGGGATAGGATTTCCATGATACGTCGACCAGCAAGTGATTGTTTGATAAGATTACGCCATAGAATTTGTCCCTCGCGTTGAGCTGCGCCACCAAGCTGGCTGATTCCTGAAGCGAGAGTTCGTTTGCCGGAATAAAATTGGGCAGCTTTCCGCACTGGCTCCAGAGAGTCAGGTACAGGTCGGCATTGGTTGGGGTGGGGGCCGTGTTCACCCAAAGCAGCTCTTTTGTGCTGAATAAAGTTTTGCTGAATAGGCTGTCGGCCGATCGTTGTTCGAGCTTGACCTGGTCGAATTCATCGGGGGTGATCAGCACCAGCTTGTTGTTTCCAAGCGACAAGAGGTCTTGATCTGACTTGCTGATGACCGGAATCACGTTCTGCCGCCCGGTGAGCCGGTCGAGTGTCGTGTTTTGGCCCGACTGCTGCAACTCTTCGGCAAAGAAAGCAAACGGAATGTTCGCTTTTTGGAGGCTATCAACCGCTGATGCGCTGAGCTCATTCAGGTGAATCAGCAAGTGCGTCTTCAGCCGAATCGTGGTTCGCAGACTGTCCGGCAACTCCTGATACCATGCTGGTTTTGCCTGGACTAATCCGCTTGTCAGGATTAGCCAAACAAACAAGATCAGACGATATTGACAGGTGTTTGTTTTCAAAAAAATATCGGATTGATTGGTCGTTCCTGCAAATCTATAAAAAGCTGACTGATGTTTCCTTGCAAAATGAGGAAAACCGCTTCGGAATTCAAAAAGGTGGTATTCCGATGCATCGAGGGGTTGTTCGTTTTCTTTTAGTTTCCAGCCAAGGTGCCGGCGGTTTTTTCCACTTCCCTGAAGACACGCAGCAGGTTACCGCCCCAGATTTTTTTGATGTCTCTTTCAGAATAGCCGCGCTTCAGCAATTCGTAGGTGATGTTCGGAAATTCGCTCACATCGGCGCAGTCGGCCAGTCCGCCGCCGCCGTCGAAATCACTGCCGATGCCCACATAATCTACGCCAACCAAGTTCACCACATGATCGATGTGGTCAACCAAATCGCTGACAGTTGGTAGTTCTTTTGGGTAGTTTTTCTTCATATCCTGCCATTCCTGGTTGAAAGCCGATTTTTCGGCTTCGTTCATTTGGTTGTATTCCGTCCGGTAAATATGCATCAGCCGGCTTTGAACTGCGTAACGCCGGGTAGTGGTGTCGGGTTCTTTGATGTAATCGTCGAGCAAACAGATTTGAATGACCCCGTCGTTCTTGGCTAGCTTTTTAATCATCTCATCGCTCATGTTGCGGTCGTGCTGGCACAGGGCACGCACACTGCTGTGCGAAGCAATCACCGGTGCCTGGCTCATGTTCATCACATCAAAAAAGGCCTGGTCCGAAATGTGCGACACATCGACCATCATGCCCAGTCGGTTCATTTCGTGGATGACCATCCGCCCAAAATCACTGACGCCGTTGTGTTCCGGTTCAGCCAAATCACTTGACGAATCGCATAGATCGTTGTGAAAAGAGTGGGAAAGGGTGATGTAGCGGACACCGCGCTTGTAAAATTCCTCGACCCTCTCGAGGTTTCTAGCCAGGGGGAAGCCATTTTCCAGTCCAATATAAATGGCCCGTTTGCCAGCGCTTTCAATGGTTGTTGCCTGATCGGCCGTCAGTGCCAGGCTGGCTGTTGGCTGATGTTTGATGACTGCCGAATGAATGGAATCCAGCATCTGGTGCGCCAACTGATAGGCTGTGATATAGTTTTCATCTGTCCGTGGTTTCTGGCCCACCCACACGGCAAAGAACATGGCATCGAGCCCTCCGGCTTTCATGCGGGGCAAATCTACCCGGATATAGGGGCTGTGGTGTTCGTCGCCAATGTCGAAACCGGCTTTAATCATTTCCATAGGGGTGTCGCAATGGGTGTCGATGGTGAGGGCGCGCTCGTGAATGCGCAAGGCTTTTTTCCACCGGTGCGTGTCTTTCTCTTTGGCTTGGGCAAACAGGATTCCCAAGCTCAGCAGAAGTATCAAAGTCAATTGTTTCATTCGGTTATGGTTTTAGCTCATCATTCCATCCGGATGTTGAAGCCAGTTGTCTTTTCGTTGAAACCGGACCGGATCGCCGGTTATTTCTTTGGGAAAGGCTTAAATCGTGTCCGGAGAAGTTGCCGGAAGTCATGATCAACAGGTTTTTGTCTCTCCAGTTTTTTGCCCGGAGTTTTTCGAATAATTCTTCCGGGTCGGTAAAGACCTGCAGCCCGTTGCTGGCAAAAGCCGCAGCCACTTCGGCTTTAGTGATTGGGCTCAGGCGTTTGTGCTCAATGGTTTTTGGGTTGAAGAAGACGAACGCTTCGTCGGCTTCGTCCATGCAGTTTTTGTATTGGGGAAGAAAATCTTTTTTCAATGAGCTGTAGGTGTGCAGCTCCATTACGGCAACCAGTTTGCGGTTGGCGAATTGCTTTTTCACCGCGGCTGTTGTGGCTTTCAGTTTCGAAGGGGAATGAGCAAAGTCGTAGAAAACCGTACAGCTTTCGTTTTCGGAAAGTGCTTCAAGACGGCGGTCGGCTCCTTTAAACGAAATCATGGCCCGATAGAATTGCTCATCGCTGATGCCCAATTTGTCGCACACCAGCTTGGCTCCGGCAATGTTTTGCAGGTTGTGATCGCCAAAAACCTGCAAGCGGATGTTCCGTTGTCCGTGGTTGAGGTAAGTTACGCCGTCTTCAACCGTTGATTTATGTGCCTGGTAGGCCAGCTTCTGAATATCGGCGCGCGATCCATCGGCAATTTCCTTCAGGATTTTATCGCCTTCAAAATAAATCAGTGTGCCGTCTTTTTCGATTTTATCTGTAAAAACCCGGAATTGCTCCACGTAGTTTTCAAAGGTTGGAAACACATTGATGTGATCCCAGGCAATGCCGCTCAGCAGGGCGATGTGTGGATGATACAAATGAAACTTCGGGCGGCGGTCAATGGGCGACGACAAATATTCATCGCCTTCGAAAACCGCGATTCTGGTGTTTTCCTTCAGCGAAACCATGGTTTCAAAGCCTTCCAGCTTGGCCCCAACCATGTAATCAAAATCCATGTGGTTGGTTTTCAGTACATGCATAATCATTGAGGTGATGCTCGTTTTTCCGTGTGAGCCGCCAATCACCACGCGGATTTTTTCTTTGGTTTGTTCGTACAGGTATTCCGGATACGAGTAGATTTTCAGCCCAAGTTCCTGCGCTTTCTTAAGTTCCGGGTTGTCGGGATGGGCGTGCATGCCCAAAATGATGGCATCAATTTTTTCGTTGATCAATTCGGTTTGCCAGCCTTGCTGTTTGGGCAGCAAACCATATTGGTCGAGGCGGCTTTTGGACGGTTCAAAAATCTCGTCATCGCTGCCTGTTACCTGGTATCCTTTTTTATGAAGCGCAATGGCCAGATTGTGCATGGCGCTTCCGCCAATGGCTGTAAAATGAATGTGCATGTAGTCTGAATTAAGCGTTGAGCGCCTAAAAATAGCGAAAGTAGTTTAAGTATTCCTTGTCAGAATGAAAAAATGGAGGTATTTCGGGATTCGGCTGATTTCGTGTATTTTTGGATTTCTTCAAAATAGGATGAGATTACAGCACGTGAACGCAAAAGAACGATTGAGAGGAATTTTCGGCAAACGATGGATTGGCCTGTGGCTGGCACTGTTTACCTTTTTACTGACTGAGTTGCTGGCCGCTTTTCCGGCCTTGACGGAGTCGGTTTATTCACGCGGACTTTATCCGTCGATCGCCATGGCTTTGTCGTCGGTTAGCCGGTGGTTCCCCTTTTCGCTCGACGACCTTTTTTACGTGGGTTTGATTGTGCTTGGGCTGGTGAGCATCCTGGCTCTTGTGCTTCGGCGCATGCGCTGGCATTCGTTTCTTGCGCTTTGGTTGAATTCGTTGGCCGGACTGTACGTGCTTTTTTACTGGCTGTGGGGCTTCAATTATTATCGGCAGGAGTTGAATGAACGGTTGACAATTGCGCAGAGCGAGCCCGATACTGAAGTTTTCATTGAGGTGTTGTCCGAGCTAATCGAATCGGCCAATGCGGCCTATATCAGCGTCGATACCCTTGATGTGGCGCGGGTGGATTCATTGGTTGAGGATTCGTATCAACAGCTTGCTCCGTTTTTGAAAATTGATTATCCAGCCGGAGTGCGGCGCGCCAAACCAATCACGTTTAGTGGGTTTTTTGCCAAGGCAACCATTTTGGGTTACTACGGGCCATTTTTCAACGAAGTCCAAGTCAATAGATACTTGTTGTCCGTCCAGTATCCCTTGGTTTTGGCGCATGAAAAGGCGCATCAGTTGGGAATTACGGGTGAGGCGGAAGCCAACTTTTACGCCTGGCTGGTTTGTGCCAACAGCCCGGACCAGGTACTTCAGTACAGCGCAAGCCTCTATTTGCTTCGCTATTTTCTGAGCGAAGCCTACCAATTAGAAGCTTACCCCCAGCTGGTCAAACAAATCTCTGAGCCGGTGAAATCCGATTTTCAGCGGATCCGCGAGCATTGGCTAATGCTGCGCGATGTGAAAATTGACGAATATGCTTCGAAAATGAACGACGCCTATCTGAAAACAAACAAGGTTGAACAGGGCATTGACGATTACTCCGGCGTGGTAAAATATGTAATGGATTTTTCAACCGATTCGGTTGCAAACAAGCGCCTTCGAAAATTGTTAAACCCATAGAAAGTAAAAAGATGAATCGATTAATTCCCATACACGCCGGCCATTTTTCATGCGATGGTGGCGCACTTTTCAGCGTTATTCCAAAGCCATTGTGGTCGAAAGTCTATCCGGCCGATGAAAATAACGTGACCCGGTTGACCATGCGCTGCTTGCTTGTCGATCAAGGTGAACGGAAAATCTTGATTGAAGCGGGCGTCGGCAATCATTATCCGGAGAAGCTGCGGAAAAACAACGGACATGAAGACACTGACGCGTTACCAAAATCGCTGGCTGCGCAGGGGTACGATACTGGCGACATTACCGATGTGCTGTTCACCCATTTGCATTGGGATCATTGTAATGGTGCGGTGTTGAATGAAGACGGCCAGCTGAAGTTGCTTTTTCCGAAAGCCACGCACTGGTGCAGCAAAGGGCAATGGGAACATTTCCCAACAGCCAGCGTTCGTGAGCAGGCTGCCTTCTTCCCGGATATCCTGAATTTTCTGAAGTCGGAAGGAAACATGCAGTTGGTTGAAAACGAAGGCGAGCTTTTTCCCGGAATCAGCGTCCGGTTTTTCGACGGACACACACCCGGGCAACTCATCCCGCTGATAGAAAGCGAAGGAAGAACTTATGTGTACACTTCCGACCTGATTCCTACCAAAGCGCACATTCCCATTGTTTGGCTGGCGTCGTACGATTTGTACCCGGTAACTGCCATGGAGGAAAAGGAAGCCTTTTTGAAGGAAGCAGCCACAAAGAACTACATTCTGTTTTTTGAACACGATTATTATACCCAATGTACCAGCCTGGAGTGGACCGATAAAGGTGCTAAACTAAAAGAAGCATTTTCCATTTAGGATCATTTGATCGATTCTTGAGAGAAGATTGTATCGTTTATTATTCTTGAAAGAAGTGATCTTGTGTTGTTGGTAGTCAATTAGTTACATAAGGTGTTTTGTGAAACACTTTTTGAAATACGCGGAAACTCGGTAAAAGTTTATATTTTTGCCTCCCCTGCTTTAAGAAAATAGTTTTCTGTTTTGGCAGGAAAAACTGAATTTGAAAACTTCAGAACCCGAACCTAAAATTGCGATAACCAATTGAATTAAAGTCTGGTAAATGGAAGGTCAAGACAAATATCTTAAGGCAAAATCATTCGTTCTCGATAAAATCGATTTTTTTTACCCACTATTTCGTCCATTTTTCGATCTACAGACCTTTCGCTACCTGGCCATTGGCGGTTCAAACACCTTGCTCGATATTTTCCTGTACTTTGTTTCCTACAACTTCATACTTGAAAAGCAGGTGGTTCACCTGTCACCGGGTATAGCAATCAGTCCGCATATTGGCGCTTTTATTATCGCCTTTTTAATTACCTTTCCTTTGGGCTTTATGCTGATGCGCGGGTTGGTATTCACTGAATCAATTCTTCGGGGCCGAATTCAACTGGTCCGCTATTTTTCAGTCGCAATGCTGAATATAGTACTTAACTACGTTTTACTGAAATTGCTGGTCGAGTATTTTCTCTTCTACCCCACACCGTCCAAGGTGATTACCACTGGGGTCGTTATCATTGTGAGCTACTTATTACAGCGGTTTTTTACGTTTAAATCTTAGAATAACGGAAGTTTTAAAATGGCGAATTTCGAGAAACCTGCGAAAAGAAGTAGTAAAGACAGCCCGATATTAATTTTGGGATAACGGAGTTCGAAATGCCATCATCAATAACTTCAACTTGCCCGATCAGCGAAACGATATAGGGATGCTTTGGGAGAATTTCTTATTTATGGAACGTTTGAAGACCAAAGCCTCCAAACGAATTTTCTCGAACGACTATTTCTGGCGAACTTACGATCGGCAGGAGATCGATTTGATTGAGGAGCGGGATGGACAATTGTATGGCTATGAGTTTAAATGAAACCCAAAAAATGTTAAGGCGCCCAAGGCTTGGTCAACGGCCTATCCTGATACTGAATTTCAGGTGATTTCAAAGGATAACTTTCTGGAATGTTTGCTTTTAAGCCTTTTATTTTCTCAAAGACCCATTCTCTTCAAACCACGCCAGAGCATCGCTGATCGCCATTTCTATAGGGGTTTGTGGTAGTTGCAGTTCCCTGATGGCTTTTGCCGGCGAATAGTAGTTGTCGGCTTGGAGCAGGCGCGCGTTAATCTTGTTGAGTTTGGCCGGCTCACGGCTCAGCTTTTCATATAGCGTTCCGGCTTGGCCGGCGAGGGTTAAAAGTGGTTTGGGCAATTTTACTAACTGTTTGGGCCAGCCACATACCGCTCTCATTTTGCTGAAAAACTCTTGGTAGCTCAGGTTTTCATTGGCCAGCAGATAGCAATGGCCGTTCTTTCCTTTTTCAATGGCGCTGACAATGCCGTTCGCCACGTCTTCAACATGAACGAAATTCTTTCCGCCGAAAGGGTAAGGCATCATTTTCTTTCCGTGTGCCATCAACAGCATTAGTCCTGAGCTGGGCTTGGCATCGTACTTTCCCAGCATAAACGTGGGGTTTACGACGGTCGCCGGAAATTGGTGTTTCCGATGAAAATCGAGTACCAGTTGTTGCGCTTCATGTTTGCTTCGCATGTAGCCCGATTGGTGCTGCAGATCGGTAAAAGGAGAGGATTCATCACCGGGCTTTTCTTTACATCCGGGGCCAAAAGCGTTGGCTGAGCTTACAAAGATAAACCGGCCAATGCCGGCTTTTTTACATTCTTCAAGCACCAGTCGGGTGCCGTCAATATTAGCCTTTCTGTAATGTTCGTAGTCCGATGGCCATTGCGAAGTATTGGCCGCCACATGCACTACGGCTTGACAGCCGGCGAGCGCTTTTCTTAAATCGCCCGTGTTCAAAAAGCTTCCTTTGAACAGCTCCAGATCAGTACCTTTCAGTGATAGCAGGTTGCTGCTTCCCCTCACCAAGCCTTTCACGTCATAGTTGGCTTGCAACAGTTTTCTGGTCAGATTGCTTCCAAGCAGGCTGTTTGCCCCTGTTATCAATATTTTCATGAATTCTTTTTTTACCATTTTCACGTTTGAAAATACGGGTGCCCACAAAAATCCGGAAGTTTTCGGGAACCAGGCGGATAAAGAAGGCATTCAGCTGGCTCATAAAACCAGGAATGATGACGGATTTGCCGCGGAGTAGTTTTTTGACAGCGATCCGGGCTATTTTTTCAGGGCTCATAATGGAAAGCTTGATGTAAAAGCTCTGACCGTTGATCCGCTTGCTGACATCCGAATTGGTCATGATGGGGCCGGGGTTCAGGACGCACACGCTGATACTGGAGTCCTTAAGCTCGGCTTCAAGTCCCCTTGTAAAATGATAAATAAATGCCTTTGTGGCCGGGTAAATGGTTTTATACGGAACGGGAGAAAATGCGGCGAGGCTGGAAACATTTAATATGTATGCCTTGCCCTGCGTTTTTAGTTCGGGAAGAATCAGCCGGGTAAGAAGCGTCATGGCGCGGATATTGAGCTGGATCATGTTGTCTAGATAATCCGGATCTGCATCGATAAAATGCTGGGTTCCTCCAATTCCGGCGTTGTTAATCAGGGTGTTGATTGAAAAGTTGTCGGTAGCCCAATTTGCAAAGTCAACGACTGCTTTTCGGTCTGTCAGATTTGTTTCTTTATAATAGACCTCGATGTTGTAGGTTTGTTTTAGGATTTCGCTTAGTTTAGCCAGGTTTTCATCAGGTAGCGAAATGAGAATCAGGTTCATTTTTCGTCTTGCACATTCAATGGCAAAGGCTTTCCCTAATCCTGTACTTGCCCCGGTAATTAAAGTGTATAAACAGTTCGGATTTTTCATTTTGACTATTTTTTTATCATTGTCAACCATCGACTGGCCGGTTGTCTGTCGTGGGAGGCTTCTGTTTTTAGTTGTCAGAAGTACATACCCGGGTGTGCGTTTTTATTCCGTTTATTTATTGGATCAGCAAAAGTGACCAATGGATCAACACAAAAAGCAGGCTAGAAAATTTCGTTGGACAAATAAGATTGGTTATTGTTTTCTAACGGTCTAAAAATAATGACATTCGAACATTCGATGGTTCAGATTTTCATTGGAAGAATGCTCTGTTCTTGTGAGTCAACTATTCTACATTGTGGCCTTGCTTACACGCTTATTTGCGTAAAGGTATTGTAATTACAGGGGATTCCAGGTTTTTGAGCAAAAAAATTACTTTTGGTTGCATTTTTCAATAGCAGCTAAATAATTCCGATCGTTGCTGCGTGGCGGACTGCCTCTGTGATGTTGCTCACATTCAGCTTTTCAATGATTCGCTGGCGGTGTGTGTTAACCGTGTTAACTGAAATAAAAAGCCGATCGGCAACCTGTTTGCTGATCAATCCTTTGCCGAGCAACTGCAGAATTTCCTGTTCACGTAAACTCAAACTTGTATTTGGAGTTTCTTTTGGAAAATGGTACAGATCGCCGGTCTTGGCGTTTACCAACCGGTACCGGCACAAACTCTGAATATCCTGGTCCGGCGACAAATCCATGATGCCAAGTGCCAGCCAGACATTGTCATCCCCGTCCAGCTCAAGCAGCTTGTGTTGTTCGATCACGCGCACATAGTTGCCGTCTTTGCCCTTGGTCCGGTAGTCCATAATCATCTTGTAGTGCTTCATATTCAGGCGGTCTTCTTTTTTTACCTTCAGCATGAGTTCCAGAAACTGCGAGGAAACCCGGTTCAGATGAGCCAGATCTTCCGGGTGCAAACGACTGTCGATGTATTCATGCCCGGGTTTTCCGGCTTCTTCCAGGTTCCAGCCCAACAGATCCTCAAAAGTTGAAGAAAGATAGGCATGTTGCAACCGGGCCATGTCGAAAATGGAAATAGCACTACTGTGAACCGATTTGATTGATTCGAGAAGTTCAACATGTTTATCCAGAAGGGAATAATCCAGTTTTTCAAAATCGAAGCTTTGATTATACCAATTGAATTCTTCCTGTTTGCCTGTCATAATACTGATTTTTCAGTATTGCCCGAATAAATGGACAATTGCAACTTTGTACTACAGATAGATTTGACAATAATAACAAAAAATCAAAGGCAATTGATTAGCTCCTGCCGGACAATTGTCTCTACAGTGAACGAGAATAGCTTGATATATATTACTGAGACCTATTAAACAATGATCAGAAAATTTGCAGTTGTATTATTCTTCTTAGTTGCCGGAACAGAGGCGTGGTCACAACCAGCGGCCCAGGTAATCAAGGGAAAAGTAGTTGATGCCGTTACTCAGACTCCGCTGCCCGGGGCATCAGTCGTTATTTTGGGAACCGAACCGCAGTTGGGAACCATCACTGGTGAAAACGGGCAATTTCGTTTGTGGAATGTGCATCCGGGACGATATGATGTATGGGTCAGCTTTGTAGGCTACGAAAACTATTTATTTCGCGAAGTACTTGTTGGCTCCGGAAAAGAGGTGGTGTTGCATGCCGGGCTCACCGAGTTAACCGAAGAGCTGGGAGAAGTGACTATTACCGCCCGAACTTCAAAGGAGAGGCCGATCAATACCTTGGCCATGATAAGCGCACGCCAGTTGAGCGTGGAGGAGGCTAATCGTTACGCCGGAGGATTTGACGACCCGGCAAGGCTGGCGGGATCGTTTGCTGGGGTGGCTTCCGAAATCGGGAACAATGGCATTGTCATTCGGGGAAATTCGCCCCGCAACCTGCTTTGGCGTATGGAGGGAGTAGAAATTTCAAACCCGACACACTTTGCCGATGTGATTGCATTTGGGGCCGGTGGAACCACGGCATTGTCGAGCCAAATGCTGGCCAATTCCGACTTTTACACTGGTGCTTTCCCTGCTGAATACGGCAACGCGCTTTCCGGCGTTTTCGATGTTCGTATGCGAACCGGAAACAATGAAAAATTTGAGCATACTCTGCAGGCAGGCATTGTTGGCTTGGATTTATCTTCGGAGGGCCCTTTCAAGAAAGGCGTCGCGTCGTACCTGTTTAATTATCGCTATTCAAGCTACGCTTTCCTTGGCGGGCTGATTCCTGAAGAAGCGGGCACCATCGGCTATCAGGACTTTTCATTCAAATTAAGTTTCCAGACAAAAAAGGCCGGTAACTTTACGCTTTGGGGAATTGGTGCGCTCGACCATCAGCAGCGTGATCCGTTTGATGATCCGAAAGATTGGGAAACCGTTCAGGATAAAGAGGGGTATGAACTGAATTTATCGACCGGGGCAATTGGATTGACGCACAGAATGTTGTTCAGTGAAAAAACATACCTGCACACAACCCTGGCTGCATCGGGAAACGGCATTGAAACGGCCTATGATCAATTGGACGATCAACGGGTTTTACAGGAAAAAGAACGTGTGAATAACAACACCTGGAAATATACTTTGACCAGCACCTTGAATCACAAGTTTGGAAATCGGCACTCCAACCGGACCGGATTTGTGTTGAATAACCGGTACTACAATGTTGATAATCGCGAGGCTGAACAGCCAGGCGATCCACTGTTTTCATATGCCGATGAGAAGGGGAACGGGTTTTCGGTTCAACTGTTTTCCCAGTCAGCACTGAAACTGAACAATAAACTCGAGTTCAGTGCCGGTGTACATGCCCACTATTTTGAACTGAATGAAGAGGTTTCAGTTGAACCGCGGGTCGGATTGAAGTGGCAGTTTCTCCCGGAGCAGGCAGTTGGGTTGGCTTATGGCTTAAACAGCCGCATTGAAATGATCGGATTCTACCTGGCTCGCCAGGAAACAGGAAATGGTGTTGTGCAACCCAATAAAGATCTAAAAATGACTAAGGCGCACCATTTTGGATTGTCTTACGATGTCAATCTGAATGAAAACACCAGGTTCAAGGTGGAACCGTACTTCCAGTATTTGTTCGATGTGCCGGTGGTGCCCGGCGGATATTTCTCGCTGCAGAACATGGAGCTGGACTGGTTTTTCAATGAAGCCTTGGAGAATGATGGTACAGGGACCAACTTGGGCATTGACGTCACCCTCGAGCGTTTTTTTACCAATGGATTTTACTACCTGGCCACTACATCGGTTTTCGATTCGAAATACAAAGGCGGTGATGGCATAGAACGCAACAGCCTTTACAATAAAAACTATATTCTGAACCTGCTGGCGGGTAAAGAATGGCGGGTTGGAAAAAATGATGCCAATAGTCTAGGGATTAACGGGCGGATGACCTTAATGGGCGGCGACCGCTATTCTCCTCTTTTGGTGGATGAATCGGTGGAAACAGGCGAACTGACTTACGATTACTCCAAGGCATATGAAAAGCAGGAAGATCCGGCAAAGGTGCTGTCGCTGAGTTTTTCGTACCGGAAGAATAAACCGAAACATGCCAGTATCTGGTCACTGCATTTACTCAATGTTCTGGGACATGAAGAATACCGCGACTACGAATTTAACCTGAAAACCGGATTGCCCGAAAAACAATTTGACCGGATTATGGTGCCTAACCTAAGTTACAAGATTGAATTTTAGCGTTCAGGAATCTGATGTTCCCCGAGATTTAATGCTATTAAAGGCATTGCCAAACAAGCTGTTATCTATAGTGTTTATAAATAAGAAGTCTAATTCGAAAGCTGATTAAATTTAAGATGTAAATGTCTGAAAATCAAAACATGATATTTGTTACCTAAAGGTTAAAAACTTGGTGCATTTTGAACAGTCCTTATGTAAAAAGACTAATTTTGCAGCCTGATTTTCTTAACAGTTACATTATGGCAGAAAAATATATCAAACTATTTCAAGAGTTTCCTCCTGTCAGCACCGAAGCGTGGAAAGAAAAGGTAGTAGCCGATTTGAAAGGCGCCGATTTTGACCGCAAACTGGTTTGGAGGACCAATGAAGGTTTTTCCGTGCAGCCTTACTACCGGCAGGAAGACCTGGAGAAGCTGGGCTACTTGGATGCACTTCCGGGTGAGTTTCCTTACGTGCGTGGTACCAAAACCAGCAACAACGATTGGTATGTGCGTCAAAACATCATCGTAAAGGATCTGGAAGAGGCCAACAAAAAGGCACTGGACGTTTTGATGAAAGGGGTGACCTCGCTCGGCTTTGTTTTTAATGAGTGTACCGAAGTCACTGTGGCTGACATGGGCATTTTGCTGAAAGGCATTTGTTTGGAATCGGTTGAAGTGAATTTTATGGCCAAGTGTTTCACCAATAAAATTGCGCTGGCTTTCGCCGAATATGCCGCCGCAGGCACTTGGGATCCGAAAAACATTGTAGCTTCAGTGGCGTGTGATCCGTTTGGCAACTACCTGCTTTATGGTCGCATGAAGAACGGTTTTGAAGGCTCGGTGGAGCAGGTGAAAGGGCTGATTGAAAAAGCCAGCCAGTTCCCCAATTACCGGGTGATTGCCATCAACGGTAAAAACTACGGTAATGCCGGTGCCTCCGCGGTGCAAGAACTCGCATTTGCGCTGGCACAGGGAGCGGAGTACCTTTCGGCTTTGACTGAGGCGGGTACCGCTGTTGATCAAGTGGCAAAAAACATCAAATTCAATTTGAGTGTAAGTTCCAACTACTTTATGGAAATTGCCAAGCTACGTGCCGGAAGGCTGTTGTGGGCACAAATTGTAAAAGCCTACGAACCCAAAGGTGAGGCCGCTTGCCAAATGCAGGTACACGCAGAAACCGGAAGCTGGAACAAAACCTTCTACGATCCTTATGTGAACATGCTTCGTACGCAAACCGAAGCCATGAGCGCAGCCCTGGGTGGAGCCGATTCCATCACCGTGCTTCCGTTCAACGCGATTTATGAAGATCCAACGACCTTCTCTGACCGGATTGCCCGCAACCAGCAATTGCTGCTGAAGGAAGAATCGCACTTTGATAAAATTGTGGACGCTGGTGCCGGTTCCTATTATATTGAAGAACTGACGGCATCGATTGCTGATGAAGCCTGGAAACTGTTCCTCGCCATTCAGGATCAAGGTGGCTTTTTAGCTGCGGCCAAGGCCGGTTTCATTCAGGCTGAAGTGAAGGCAATGGCTGCCAAACGCGATCTGAATGTAGCCACCCGCCGCGAAAACCTCTTGGGTGTTAACCAATTTCCGAACTTTAGCGAGCGCCTGGAAAAAGCCGAATTGGTTGAGGATGCCTTGCAGCCCACTGACTTGACTGCTGATGATGCCGAAATTGAAACCATTAAGCCATATCGTGGGGCACAGGCGTTTGAAGCCATTCGCGTAGCCACCGATAGATATGCAAAAACGAACAAACGTCCGCTGGCTTTCATGCTTACGGTTGGTAACCTGAACTTCAGCAAAGCCCGTTCGCAGTTTGCCTGCAATTTCTTTGCGGTTGCCGGTTATGAGGTAAGGGATAACAACGGTTTTGCCTCGGTTGAAGATGGTGTTGCCGCAGCCAAACAGGCAGCTGCCGACATCGTCGTGATTTGTAGCTCGGATGATGAGTACGCTGCGTTTGCTCCTGCTGCTTATGACTTGTTGAAAGATGAAGCCATCTTCGTGGTTGCCGGCGCTCCTGCCTGCACTGATGAACTCAAAGCCAAAGGCATTGAAAACTTCATCCATGTAAAAAGCAACTTGCTGGAAGAACTGAAGGCCTATCAAAGCAAGCTTGGAGTAATTTAAACCGAACGCAAAGACACAAGAAGGCTAAGATGATTTCAAAAATTGAATACAAACGAATTGCCCGGCCCACTATGAATGCTTCATTTGAGGTCCACAAAGAGCTGGGCCTAGATTTGATTCAATCGATTCATGAAGTACAGTTGGCTTCTTCGCGTTAAAAAACAAAAAGTATGAAACCGAATTTTAAAAACATCAATATCAAGACAGCCGCTCCCCAGCCAAAAGCCAGCGAGTGGGCTGCTCAAAATAAAATTGAGAAAGACTGGGTGACTCCGGAGCAGATTCCGGTGAAGCCGGTTTACACCAAAGAAGATTTGGAAGGCATGGAGCATTTGAATTATGCTGCCGGTTTGCCGCCGTTCCTTCGCGGGCCGTACTCGGCCATGTACGCTATGCGTCCGTGGACTATCCGTCAGTATGCCGGGTTTTCAACTGCCGAAGAGTCCAATGCGTTTTACCGCCGCAACCTGGCTGCGGGGCAAAAAGGGCTTTCAGTCGCATTCGACCTGGCCACACACCGGGGTTACGACTCCGATCACCCACGTGTGGTTGGGGATGTGGGTAAAGCAGGTGTAGCCATTGACTCGATCCTGGACATGAAGATCCTGTTCGACCAGATCCCCTTGGATAAAATGTCTGTATCGATGACCATGAATGGAGCCGTGCTTCCGGTCATGGCCTTTTACATCGTCACTGCCTTGGAGCAGGGCGCCACGCTGGACCAGCTTTCAGGAACCATTCAAAACGATATTCTGAAAGAATTCATGGTGCGAAACACTTATATTTACCCGCCGGAATTCTCGATGAAAGCGATTGCCGACATCTTCGAGTTCACCTCGCAAAAAATGCCGAAGTTCAACTCCATCTCCATTTCGGGTTACCACATGCAGGAAGCCGGTGCAACAGCCGATATTGAAATGGCTTACACCCTGGCCGATGGTTTGGAATACCTGCGCACCGGTATCAAAGCCGGCTTGGATGTGGATGCTTTTGCACCTCGCCTTTCGTTTTTCTGGGCCGTTGGAATGAACCACTTCATGGAAATTGCCAAAATGCGTGCTGCTCGCATGATTTGGGCGAAACTGGTGAAGCAGTTCAACCCGAAAAATCCAAAATCGATGGCTTTGCGTACGCACTCGCAGACTTCGGGTTGGTCGTTGACAGAGCAAGATCCGTTTAACAACGTGGGCCGGACAGCGATTGAAGCGATGGCGGCTACGCTGGGGCACACCCAGTCGTTGCACACCAATGCGCTTGACGAAGCGATTGCCTTGCCAACCGATTTTTCGGCACGGATTGCCCGTAACACGCAGTTGTACATTCAGCAAGAAACCGAAATTTGCCGTGGAGCCGATCCATGGGCCGGTTCTTACTATGTCGAATCATTGACACAGGAGTTGTACAACAAAGCCTGGGCGCTGATTGAGGAAGTTGAAAAGCTGGGTGGTATGTCGAAAGCCGTTGAAACCGGTGTGCCGAAAATGCGGATTGAAGAGGCTGCAGCCCGCGCGCAAGGACGTATTGACAGTGGCGCACAAACCATCGTTGGGGTGAACAAGTACCGTTTGGAGAAAGAAGATCCAATTGATATCTTGGACATCGATAACACCGCAGTTCGTTTGTCGCAAATTGAGCGTTTGAGAAAGCTGCGTGACGGGCGAAATGAAGAAGAGGTGCAACAAGCCCTGGCTGCCATTACCAAATGCGCCGAAACCGGCGAAGGCAACCTGCTCGACCTCTCGATTAAAGCCGCTCAGAAGCGTGCTTCATTGGGTGAAATTTCAGATGCCTGCGAAAAAGTCGTGGGACGATATAAAGCTGTAATCAGAACAATTTCAGGCGTGTATTCATCAGAAAGTAAACAAGACAAAACCTTTGCCGAAGCCCAGGAGCTGGCAAGGAAATTTGCAGAACTGGAAGGCCGTCAGCCTCGGATCATGATTGCCAAAATGGGGCAGGATGGTCACGACCGCGGCGCCAAAGTAGTAGCTACCGGTTATGCCGACCTCGGTTTCGACGTAGACATGGGACCGCTGTTCCAAACGCCGGAAGAAGCCGCCAAGCAAGCCGTTGAGAACGACGTGCACGTGATGGGTGTTTCGTCGCTGGCTGCTGGTCACAAAACACTGGTGCCTGCCGTTATTGCCGAGTTGAAAAAACTGGGCCGCGAAGACATCATGGTCATTGCCGGTGGAGTCATTCCCGCGCAGGATTACAAGTACCTGTACGATGCTGGTGTGGTTGCCATCTTTGGTCCCGGAACCAGCGTGTCAGCTGCGGGTAAAAAGATTCTGGAGATCTTGATCTCGGCACACGAATAGAAGCTAAGTTCTTATTGATTGGATGAACTGAAGTCATCTGATCAATCAACAATACCAAAAGCCATTTTCCGTCAGCTGACGAAGAGTGGCTTTTTTTATGACTCAAGTCCTCTTAAGATGGGGCACCTTGGACTTGTTTTAGGGCCTGTTGGCTAGAAACAACTTTTCCTGTTTTTATGTAGATCCCGAATAAATTAGGGATAGGGATGACTCGACACGCACGCGTTAATGAGGGTTCCCCTTCAAGTGAAGCCCTCATTAGAAGAATAATTTGGTAGGTATTCAAGTTTCTTTAGGTACGGAAGAAAAATCTTTTTATCGCGGAGTGTTTATCCGTCTTGTCGGTACAAATGCTTCATCATGTACCGATGCTTTTTGGAAACCATTAAAAGCAGGCGGCCGTCTCCAAACAAACTGGAGACGGCCGCCATGTATTGTAAAAGCACGTTTTACTATTTCGTTTCTTTCACCACCACTTGTTTGGCATGTCCGGGAAGGATCAGGTTGAGCAAGATGCCGGCTACGGCTGCCAGCCCGATTCCAGCCAGCGAGAAGTTGCCCCAGGAAATGACGGCCCCGCCAATGCCGATGGTCAATACAATGGAAACCACCACCTGGTTGCGGATTTTACCCATGTCGGTTTTTGAATCAATCAGCGTTTTGATGCCCACCGAAGCAATCAGTCCGAAAAGCAGGAGCATGATTCCACCCAGTACCGCCTGCGGAATGGTTTTCAGAATGCCACTGATTTTACCCACCAGCGAGAAAACAATGGCGGTAACGGCTGCAATCCGAAGAATGAAAGGGTTGGTCACTTTGGTTAGGGCAATGGCTCCGGTTACTTCCGAATAGGTTGTGTTGGGCACACCACCCACCATACCAGCCAAGCCAGTAGCAATACCATCGCCCAGCAAGGTGCGGTGCAATCCAGGCTTTTCAATGAAATTTTTCTCGGCAACGCCACCAATAGCGTACATATCGCCCACGTGTTCAATAATGGGTGCCACAGCTACCGGAATCATATACAAAATGGCTCCCCAGCTAAACTCGGGCATGATAAATCCCGGAAGGGCAAACCAAGCGGCTTCTTTTATCGGGGTGAAGTCGATGACACCAAACAGGAAACCAGCCAGGTAGCCAACGATAATACCGATAAAAATGGGGATCAGTTTAATCAATCCTTTAGTGTATACCACCACGATCACTGCTGTAGCCAAACTGATGGCGGCAATAATCCAATGCGTTTTGGCCATGTCAACAGCTACCGAGGCCAGCGACAAGCCGATGGTAATAATTACCGGGCCCACAACGGTTGCCGGAAACAGACGTTCAATAAACTTGATGCCGCGCCATTTTACGATGGCTGAAACCAATCCGTAAACCAGTCCCACAGCAATAATTCCGGAGAACGTTCCGGGCAGGCCATACAGCCTGGTGGCTTCAATAATGGGGGCAATAAAGGCGAAGCTACTTCCAAGGAATACAGGCACCATTCCTTTGGTGATGATATGGAAAATCAAGGTTCCCACACCGGCAGTAAACAGCGCTACGGCCGGATCGATGCCCACCAAAAGTGGCACAAGAACGGTTGCCCCAAAAGCAACAAACAAAAACTGTACGCCCAAAACCATGTTACGTCCCGTAAACTGGTTCTGGTTCTCTTTCTTCATCAGGTTCATAATCGAGTTGAAATTTGGTTTGATATATTAATATAGTTTTGCTGAAATATCGCGAACGTACAATTGAATGTTTGTCTTGCCCCGGAACTCATTTTCGGCTATGGAATAGCAGATGTCGAATGGTAAACCCTGGCTGATGGCTTCGTAATGGTCGGCTTGGTTGAAAGCAATGGCCTGAAAGACGGAAGAGGTGAGGGTGGGTTCCACCAAGTCTAGCTTTAGGTGTTCGAGCTGGCGTCCAACACAGCGGCTTGTTCCGGCGTCCAATACATTTTCGGTGACAAAAAGAGGGGTCATATTGTGAGGCCCAAAAGGCGCAAATTGCTTCAATACACGATAAAACTTTGGGGTGATGTCGGAGAGCTGGATTTTGGCGTCCACCTCAATCATCTCGGTTTGTTGCTGCTCGGTAATTTGTTTGGCAACGATCTCTTCAAACCGGCGGGTGAAGGCCGGGATGTTGTCAATCTTCATCGTGAGTCCGGCAGCATACATGTGTCCGCCATACGATTCGAGCAAATCGCTGCACGAACCAATGGCTTCATACAAATCAAAATCCTTTACCGATCGGGCCGAACCGGTAGCCAGTCCGTTCGATTCGGTTAAAATAACCGTGGGGCGGTAGTAATGTTCGGTCAGGCGGCTGGCCACAATTCCAACCACACCTTTGTGCCAGTCGCGGTTGTATAAGACGTAGGCTTTTTGGTTTTCCTGGTTCGGATCGTGCGCAATCATATCCAGCGCTTCCTGGGTGATGTCACGGTCGAGTGTTTTGCGGATTTCGTTATACGAATTGATTTCGTTTCCCAAGTCAATGGCCTCTTCTTCATCGGTTACGACCATGATGGCCACCGACTTCTTGCCGTGTTCAATGCGGCCCGAAGCGTTGAGTCGCGGTCCAATCTTAAAAACGATATCACTCACCGAAATATTCTGTCCAACCAGTCCCGAAAGCTGAATGATGGTTTTCAAGCCCAGGCTGGGGTTGGTATTCAGCTTACGAAGCCCGTAATAAGCCAGCACGCGGTTTTCGCCTATGACCGGCACAATGTCTGAAGCAATACTGACCACCACCATGTCGAGCAAATCGTAAAGCTCAACAATAGGAACATCGTTCTTAATGGTATAGGCTTGCAGTAATTTAAAGCCAACACCGCAGCCTGACAATTCTTTGAAGGGGTAGTTGCAGTCGGGGCGTTTGGCATCCAAAACGGCAACCGCATCGGGAATCACGTCGTCGGGATTATGATGGTCACAAATGATAAAATCGATGCCCCGGTCTTTGGCGTTCTTAATTTTTTCAACGGCTTTTATTCCGCAGTCGAGCACAATAACCAGCGATACGTTTTGCTCCGAAGCGTAGTCGATACTTTGCGGTGAAATCCCGTAGCCTTCGGAGTAACGGTCGGGAATGTAGTAGTCCAGGTTCTTGATGCGGCTGCGTAAAAACTGGTACATTACCGCAACCGAGGTGGTTCCGTCCACATCATAATCGCCATAAATCATCACTTTTTCTTGATTTTCAATGGCTTGCTCCAGGCGGGCGACAGCTTTGTCCATGTCTTTCATCAAAAACGGATCATGCAAGTCGGATAAGCGGGGGCGAAAAAAGGATTTGGCTTGGTTGTAAGAGGTGATTCCCCGTTGTGCCAAGAGATTTGCAATCACCATGTTCACATTGAGGGCAGCAGATAAATGTTTGATAACATTGGCATCGCCTTGGGTTTTGATGTTCCAGATTTTATCCATTCTGATTGCTTCTGCCTCGTTTTGTGTACACGATTTTAATTTGTCAAAGATAAGCAATGCACTTCGATCTGGAAAGAGAAAGAAATCCAGCCAGTCGTATTTTGTTAATAAATAGCGGAGATTTGAATCTAATTTTCAACCATTCAAACTATTAGACTTGTTAGAAAATTATCAACAGACATTTAGGTGTTCCAAACTCTTGATTATGTTCCTTTTAGTTTGAAATAGACTTTGGAAGGGAATAAACATTTCTTTGTTATCTTTGCACAAAATTTTTACGAAAGACATCAAATTGAATGATACCCATGAGTGTAGCAGAGCTTAGCGAACAGGAAGTTATTCGTCGTAATTCATTGGCGAAGTTACGTGAGTTAGGAATTGAGCCGTACCCGGCAGCAGAGTATCCAGTGAATGCCAAAGCGGCAGAAATCAAGGCCAGCTTTGACCCGGAAAAGGGAAATTACCAGGATGTTGTTTTGGCAGGGCGGATCATGAGCCGACGGATTATGGGAAAAGCTTCGTTTGCTGAATTGCAGGATGATTCCGGCCGGATTCAGATGTATTTTAACCGCGATGAAATTTGCCCAGGCGATGACAAGACCTTGTACAACGAAGCGTTTAAAAAACTGCTGGATATTGGTGACATCATTGGGGTAAAAGGTTTTGCCTTCACCACCCAGGTAGGCGAGAAATCTATTCATGTCAAGGAATTTACCGTACTCGGAAAGTCGCTTCGTCCCTTGCCGGTGGTGAAGGAAAAAGATGGTAAAACCTACGATGCGTTTACCGGTCTTGAACAACGCTACCGCCAGCGCTATGTCGATCTGATTGTGAATCCACAAGTGAAAGATACCTTCATCAAAAGGACGAAAATCATCAACACCATGCGCGAGATGTTTAACGAGCGGGGTTACCTGGAAGTAGAAACGCCCATTTTGCAGGCCATTCCCGGTGGAGCTGCCGCCCGTCCGTTTATCACGCATCACAACAGCCTGAATATTCCGTTGTACTTGCGTATTGCCAACGAGCTTTACCTGAAGCGCTTGATTGTAGGCGGATTTGAAGGGGTTTACGAGTTTGCCAAAGACTTCCGTAACGAAGGCATGGACCGCACCCACAACCCGGAGTTTACGGTGATGGAGATTTATGTGGCGTATAAAGACTATAAATGGATGATGAATTTCACCGAAGAAATGGTGGAACGGGTAGCTTTGGCTTTGCATGGCAAAACGGAAGTTCCCCTTGGCGACAAATTGATCGACTTTAAACGTCCGTACCCCCGGGTAACCATGCGCGATGCTATTCTTGAGCACACCGGATACGATATTGCCGGTAAAAACGAACAAGAACTGCGCGATATTTGTAAAGCACTTGATATCGAAACCGACCCAAGCATGGGCAAAGGGAAATTGATTGATGAATTGTTTGGCGAGAAATGCGAACACCATTACATTCAGCCAACCTTCATTATTGATTATCCGGTTGAAATGTCACCACTGACTAAGAAGCACCGCGAAAATCCGGAGCTGACCGAGCGTTTCGAGTTGATGGTGAATGGCAAGGAGCTGGCCAATGCTTACTCTGAGCTGAATGATCCGATTGACCAGCGCGAACGCTTTGAAGACCAAATGAAACTTTCGGAGAAAGGCGACGACGAAGCCATGTTTATCGACCAGGACTTCCTTCGCTCGCTGGAATACGGCATGCCTCCAACATCGGGCATGGGTATTGGCATCGACCGACTGACCATGTTTATGACCAACAACGCTTCCATTCAGGATGTGCTTTTCTTTCCACAAATGAAACCTGAGAAGAAAGCAGACGTTGATACGGATGAAAAGTTCATCGAAATGGGCATCCCAGCCGAGTGGGTCGGGGTGATTCGCAAGTTGGGCATTCAAAAAACAGAAGCTTTAAAAGAGACCAAAGCCGGGAAATTCTTCAATGAGCTTTGTGGTTTCAATAAAAAGAACAAACTTGGCCTGACAAATCCATCGATGGATGATGTTAAACAATGGCTTGAATAGCTAAAGTTGTTTGATTTATGAATTCAGAACCAAAAGTAGCGGTTATAGGAAGTGGAAGCTGGGCAACCGCCCTGGCTAAAATCCTGTTGAATAACGAGGACAGCATCAATTGGTATTTTCGTAGCGCCGACAATATCGAGCAGTTCAAACGTTTCAGGCATAATCCAAATTATTTGCGGGGTGTTGAATTTGACATCAACAAGATTAGCTTTTACAATGATATTAACGAGATTGTTGAGGCGTCCGATATTTTGATTTTGACGATTCCCTCTGCGTTTCTCCATGAAGCCTTTTCAAAATTGACCGTTCCGATCAACCAAAAATTTGTGGTGTCGGCCATCAAAGGAATTGTGCCGGAGTTCAACCAGATTGTGGGGCATTATTTACACGAATCCTATCAATTACCTTACGAACGGATTGGAGTGATTACCGGTCCGTGCCACGCTGAAGAAGTGGCATTGGAACGCTTGTCTTACCTTACGATTGCCTGTCCAAATATTAAGCGGGCCCGTGATTTTGGCTCTAAGCTCGACTGCGAATACATTCGGACACATGTGTCCGATGATATTTTCGGGACTGAATACGCTGCCGTGCTGAAAAATATCATTGCCATTGCGTCGGGTATTGTACACGGATTGCGTTATGGCGATAACTTTCAGGCGGTGCTTATTGCCAATGCCATTCAGGAAATCAAGCGTTTTGTTGATAAGGTTCATCCCATCACCCGCGATATTAAAAGCTCGGCTTACCTGGGCGATTTGCTGGTGACTTCCTATTCGCAGTTTTCACGAAACCGCACCTTTGGCGCCATGATTGGCAAGGGCTACACCACACGTACTGCGCAAATTGAAATGCACATGGTGGCTGAAGGTTATTATGCGACCAAGTCCATTCACGAAATAAACGCGAGCTACAAGGTGAAAATGCCGATTTGTGATGCCGTTTATAACATTCTGTATGGCAATGTACCTCCTGCTGTTGAGATTCGACAATTGACGGATAAATTAAGATAATTCTATAAAAAAAAGAGGTACTCCATCAGGAATACCTCTTCTGTATCATTTTCAGAAATGGTCTATCGCATTTCTTTATAGGCATTGATCAAACCGTTGGTAGATGGGTCGTGGCTGGTAACAACCTTCTCATTCGTTAATTCAGGAAGGATATTATTGGCCAGTTGTTTGCCAAGTTCCACACCCCATTGATCGAAACTATAGATGTTCCAGATAATCCCCTGAACAAATATTTTGTGTTCGTACATCGCTACCAGAGCACCCAGTGTATGCGGAGTCAATTTTTTAAATAGGATGGAGTTGGTTGGGATGTTCCCCTGAAAGATTTTAAAATTCTTCAGCGACTGAATTTCAACATCCGATTTTCCGGCTGCTTTCAATTCGGCCACTACCTGTTCTTCCGATTTGCCCACCATCATGGCTTCGGTTTGTGCAAAAAAGTTTGCCAACAATTTGGGATGGTGATCTCCCAGTTGATTTTGGCTAATGGCCGGGGCCAGAAAATCGCAAGGAATCAACTTGGTTCCCTGGTGGATCAATTGGTAAAAGGCATGCTGACCATTGGTGCCAGGCTCTCCCCAAATAATCGGGCCAGTCTGATAATTCACGGCTTCTCCATTTCGATCAACATATTTCCCGTTGCTTTCCATGTTGCCCTGCTGAAAATAAGCAGCGAAACGATGCATGTACTGATCGTAAGGCAGGATGGCTTCGGTTTCGGCATCATAGAAGTTGTTATACCAGAGGCCGATTAAAGCTAATATGACCGGAATATTTTGATCAAAATCAGCCGTTTTAAAGTGATTATCCATCGCATGTGCGCCTTCAAGAAACTCGATGTAATTGTCGAAGCCAATACCACAAGCTACCGACAAACCAATGGCCGACCAAACCGAATAGCGACCACCAACCCAGTCCCAAAAACGGAACATATTTTTGGTATCGATACCGAAAGCAGCAACCGCATCAGCATTGGTAGACAAGGCCACAAAATGATTCTTAACAAAAGACTCATCCTTGGCGGCATTCAAAAACCAGCTTTTTGCGCTGTTGGCGTTAGTCATGGTTTCTTGTGTGGTGAAAGTCTTTGAGGCGACAATAAATAAAGTTGTTTCAGGAATAACCAACTTCAACGTTTCGGCAATATGAGTCCCATCCACATTCGATACAAAATGCAGGTTGATATGTTCCTTTTTGTAGGGTTTTAAAGCCTCCGTGACCATCAATGGGCCCAGATCAGAACCCCCAATGCCAATATTGACAATGTCAGTAATGGATTTGCCTGTATATCCTTTCCAATCACCTGAAATAATTTCTTCGGAAAACCGCTTCATTTGGTCCAGTACCTCATTAATTTCGGGCATCACGTCTTTGCCGTCAACCAGGATAGGTGTATTGCTACGGTTGCGCAAAGCCACATGAAGCACCGAGCGATCCTCCGTTACATTGATCTTTTGTCCCGAAAATTCACTGGCAATGGCTTCTTTCAAACCGCAGTCTTCAGCCAATTCCAATAACAGTGACAAAGCTTTGTCGTCCAGCCGGTTTTTTGAGTAATCCAAAAGGATATCTTCAAATTTTAGACTATACTTTTCAAAACGCGAAGCATCTTCAGCAAAAAGGTCTTTAATCTGAGTGTTTTTAAACGAAGCATAATGTGCTTCCAGTGCTTTCCAAGCCTTGGTAGATGTAGGATTTATTTTTGGTAGCATATTTCGTAGATTTTTGTAAAAAAATAATATGAGTCGACAATTGTGAATGGCTGCAAAGATAAAAAAAGCATTTAAGATGTCGCTCTGCTACCGTGTGATTGTGTTGCGTGAAAAGGAACTCCTGATGTTTACTTCAAATATCCCCCAGCTATTGCTCGATTTCACGGCGTGGTTTGCCAATTTAGTTGTCATCCGTCATGCGGAAGAAATCGTGCGGTAGCTGAGGGATGGGGTCAAGCACCTGGATCTGATCTTGATCTGTTGAGCTTGAAAAAGAGGCTCCCCGTTTTATTGGCGATGACCGGTCAAGTAGCTATTGTTTTTCATACACCATGTGTTCTTCCAATTCGCCTTAAGACGAGGAGGCATGGCTGTCCAGCACTAGTGCATCGCCATCCACGCTGTAGGTTTCCCTGGTGGTCATTGCGCTACCATCGCGCATAGAGATGGTGGTGTTTATGATCAAAGATTTATTGTTGCCCGGCGAGTTGACGGTCGTTTTTTTTGGTATCACCCCAGCCTTGGTTGATACATTCTTTGCCATCCAGCGTAAATTTGTTGCTAATGGTCAGATCATTGTCCTGAAAGCTCACATGCTTGTCAACCCCCAACTGATTACCCGATTGATTTGGGAGCCATGCTCCATTGATCGTTCAGCTTACTTTTTGAAGTGTTCAATTTTCAGTTTCCGGAGAAATTGGGTTGGGCAGAAGCGGCTAATGCGGATACTGCCATCACGCTTACGACGACAAGTTTTTTCATTTTTTGTACATTTAGCAATAGTTCGTTCAAAAAATATAAATAATCAAGCGGCCATTGTGCCGAAAATCAGTAGTACTTTGACATGCTGATGATTTTTGATTGCGTTCGGGTTAATGGCGAATTGCCTAAAAAAATGGGACAACATTAAGTTGTTGTGGAATAGCACTTTATATGTTACCATTGAAAACTCGTTTTCAATGGTATCGGGATTACCCAATTGCATAACGTTGTCAGTGGCAACCGTGGTCAAGGCGGTATTGAAATGGAAAGTAAAGCTTCTTGCCTGCGAGTTTTCGAGCCCTGCAAATTGCCTTGCATCGAGGAAACATTTATACGGAGCTCTGCATAAGTTTTTTCGGGTCCTGAAGACTGACCTTGACCTTCGCGCCATATGCCATCAAAAAGATGAAAACACGATGCCACACCTGCGTCAGGGTTTATTGGCATACTGGCTTGTAAACACTGTTCGCCATCAACTCTGGAAGTGCTTAAGGGTTTCAAATCTGTTGGATAGGTGATCTCCTGGTCGGCCACAGTCGCATCTGCTTTCAGCGTGCCCTGGTTATGATTCTTTTCGGGCTCGTCGTTTTTGTCCTTGTCCTTTCCCTCTTCTTTTTATTGTTGTTTTCTTCTAATGCGGGACTGAGGCGGTTTAATCTGTTCGGATGCTTCGATGATCCGCGGATTGAATGCTTCAAACTCATCGCCTCCCAACCTTTTGCGGATATCGACAAACAGGCTGGCATCAAAAACCGGTTGGGAGGTAAAACACGGCAGCCCGCAAAAGTATTGCAGGTAAATGTTTTCCTGTATCAATAGTTGCCCACATCTTTAACGAAGGATTGATTAAACAGGTAAAGAAAAATTAAAAATACTGCCTTTGTTTTTTTTGCTTTCAACCCAAATTTTGCCACCATGCATTTCGATGAATTCTTTACAAAGTAGTAATCCTAATCCAGTTCCTTTTTCCTTATTCGTGCCTAATGTTGAATAGCA
>SWCA01001712.1_pt1 | contig 26790 bp, 24 predicted proteins | sample 4692961 | NCBI WGS metagenome assembly SWCA01 (sample SAMN10267275, study PRJNA491770) | bioreactor metagenome | isolation source: DHS bioreactor inoculated with | place: Japan: off Shimokita Peninsula
AGGAGGAATTATTTATGTTTAAAAATGAACAATGGGAACATATACTAAAATCTTTAAATTATTCTATGAATAGCTTAGAAAACAATTTAAGTAAATATGAAGATTATTTAGCAGATAAAGAAAAAAAAGAGATGTTACACCAGCTTGAAGCATATCAAGATATTTCATTTAAAGTAGAATGGATGTTAGAAAATGAAAATAAAGAATAGCATTAAATTTCTTTATCTACATATTATCGCAATCTTTTTTTATTTTCATTCATCTCTTCTTTAATAAAATCTATTTTTCTGGATAAGTTCGATATTTTTAAAGACGTACTGATAACACTCCATAATAATCCTATTAAAATCACTGTATTCATGATTTGCCATATGACATTGATATTTGAATTCATTTATATCCCTCCATAAAATATATTCTTTTTATATTTTACGAGAGGATTAGATGAATTTATTCGTATTTCAAAAGCAATAAGAGAAAAGCCCTATATCATCATAATATAGGGCTTTTCTTTATTATACGTTTAAATCTACCTTAATACCTAAATCATCTTCAAATCTATTTATTATAGGATCTATTTCTGCCTGTATAAACTCTATTACTTGCTCTGGTGCTCTACCTACAAAGTTAATTGGATTCATAATAGATAATATTTCTTCCCTTTCCATTTTAAAATCTGAATCATCAATTATCTTTTCTATTAAATTATTTTCTTTTCCTTCTTCTTTCACTCTTTTAGCGGCTTCCATAGAATATATTCTTATTTTTTCATGTAATTCTTGTCTATCTCCACCTCTTTTCACAGCTTCCATTAAAATTATTTCTGTAGCCATGAAAGGAAGTTCTTCTTCTATATGTCTTTTAATCATATTTTCATACACAACTAAACCATCCGTTACATTGATTCCTATTTCTAGTATTGCATCTATGGCAAGAAAAGCTTGAGGGATACTTAATCGTTTATTAGCAGAATCATCTAATGTTCTTTCCAGCCACTGGGTTGCATGTACTAATGCTGGACTTAAACTTTCTGCTATTACATATTTACAAAGAGAAGAAATTCTTTCACTTCTCATAGGATTTCTTTTGTATGCCATGGCAGAAGAGCCAATTTGATTTTTTTCAAAAGGTTCTTCTATTTCCTTTAAACTTTGAAGTAATCTTATATCATTTGTCATTTTATGCATACTTTGTGCTAGAGAAGAAAGTAAAGATAAAACTTGATAATCTAATTTTCTGCTATAAGTTTGTCCTGTTACTGCATAACTTTTTTCAAATCCCATTTTTTCACAAACTATTTCATCTAATTCTTTTACTTTTTCATGATTTTCATTAAATAAACTTAAAAAGCTTGCTTGAGTTCCTGTAGTACCTTTTACTCCTCTCATCCTTAGATTTTTTATTCTATAATCAAGATCTTCCATATCTAACAATAAATCTTGAATCCAAAGTGTAGCTCTTTTTCCTACGGTGGTAAGCTGTGCAGCTTGAAAATGGGTAAAGCCTAGAGTAGGAATATCTTTATATTTTAATGCAAAAGCTTTAAGGTTATGAATCAAATTAGCAAGCTTAATTCTAAGAAGCTCCATTCCTTTTTTCATTAATATAATGTCTGTATTATCTCCTACATAAGCACTTGTTGCTCCAAGATGAATAATTCCTTTTGCATTAGGACATAAAAGACCATAAGCTTTAACATGAGACATAACATCATGTCTTGTTTCTTTTTCAAATTTTTTAGCATCTTCAAAATTTATATCATCAACATGAGCTCTCATTTCTTCAATTTGCTCATTAGTAATGTTAAGACCTAATTTCATTTCGCCCTCAGCAAGGGCAATCCAAAGTTTTCTCCAAGTTGAAAATTTACTTTGAGAAGAAAAAATATAGCTCATTTCTTTGCTTGCATATCTTTCTATTAATGGATTGTTGTATGTATTGTATTTTTCCATAAAATCACTCCTTATAAATATAATAAATTAATTTTATATTAGTATTATACAACATATTTCGAACAATAACAAAATATTTAATAAAAATATAAGGTTTTTTGTTTTTTCTCTTTTCTTTAGTATAGGATAAAAAAAGTCCTAATATTATTAAATTTAATAATATTAGGACTTTTTTTATTTTTTTGATTAATCTATAGATTTTTCTATACGTCTTAAACCTTCTATTATGTTTTCTAAAGAAGTTGCATAAGAAAGTCTAATATAATGATCATTTCCAAAAGCAATTCCCGGAATTACTGCTACATGAGCCCTGTCCAAAAGATAATTTGCAAAATCCATAGATCCTTCTATTTTTATCTTCTTAAATTCTTTTCCTATAATCTGTGATATATTCACCATGACATAAAATGCACCCTTAGGCATTTTACAAGAAAGACCTTGTATTTCATTTATTTTTTTTACCATTGCTTTTCTTCTTCTATCAAATTCTTCTTTCATGTATTCTACAGAAGCTTGATCCCCATTTAGCGCTTCTATTCCTGCATATTGTGCTATGGTATTAGGATTCGAAGTTGCGTGACTTTGAATATTGCTCATTATTTTAGCAATTTCTTTATTAGAAGCCGTATATCCAATTCTCCATCCAGTCATGGCATATCCTTTTGATAGTCCATTTACAACAATGGTTAAATCTTTTATTTTTTCATTAAGCGAAGCAATACTAATATGTTTTTCTTCATCATATATAAGTTTTTCATAGATTTCATCTGCAACAATGATTATCTCATGTTTTATTGCAATCTCAGCAATTTTTTTCAATTCCTCTAAAGTATATACAGATCCGGTTGGATTAGAAGGACTATTTAAGATGATGGCTTTTGTTTTATCTGTTATGTAAGTTTCAAGGGTATTTACATCATATTTAAAATCATGATCTTCTTTACAATCAACAAAAACAGGAATAGCATCTGCCATTTTAATAAGTTCTGGATAGCTCACCCAATACGGTACAGATAGAATTATTTCATCTCCTGGATTACATATTGCTTGAAAAATATTGTATAGAGAATGCTTTGCTCCGTTAGAAACAACGATTTCATCTAGAGTATAAGCTATATTATTATCCTTTATCAGTTTATTACAAATGGCTTTTTTTAATTCAGGCATTCCAGAAGCAACTGTATATCCTATGTTTCCTTTTTGTATTATCTTTGTTGCACTATTTCTAATGTTTTCAGGAGTGCTAAAATCAGGTTCTCCAACACTAAAACTGATTACGTTTATTCCTTCCTCTTTCATTTTTTTTGTTTTTGCGCTAATTGCTAAGGTTAAAGATGGGGAAATATTGCTGTGTTTTTTAGAAAATTTCATTATTTGACCTCCATACCTATTATTTTATATTCTTTAGAAAATTATAAACCTTTTTTATAATACAGTATACTACAAAAATATAATTTTATAAATTAAGTGCAAAGATATTCTTAGTCATTGGATAAAAAATATTTTAGAAAATGAAGGTAATTTGCGCTAAATATTTTTATGACGGTATTCTCGCTGTAGTTTCTTTTTAATAATGCTTCTCCAATTAAGTAGGTATAAGTACTATCTGGAAGATTATCAATAACATCACACCCATCAAAATCCGATCCAATTCCTATACAGGAATCTCCTCCAATATGAATAATTCTTTCTATATGATCTATTAAAGAAGGAATATCTTTTGTATTTCCTACAAATTCTTTATAAAAATTTATACCAATTATACCTTTTAAATCAGCTATTTTTTTAATCTGATCATCACTTAAGTTTCTTTTATGATCATATGTATATCTGCTCAAAGAATGAGAAGCTATAATAGGTTTTTCAGCAATGGATGCTACATCCCAAAATGTTTTTTCTGATACATGAGATACATCGACAATCATATTTAAATCTTCCATCAGTTTGACTACTTCTTTTCCTAATTTACTTAATCCAAAATCCTCTTTTTCCATGGCACCATATCCAATCTTATTTTTAAAATTCCATGCTAAGGTAATAGATTTTATTCCTAAAAGGTGAAAGGACTTTACAATCTCTATCTGATCATCTATTATATGTCCTCCTTCAATGGTAATTATAACTCCTATTATAGTATCATTTTTTAAAACATACTCTAAATCTTTCTTATTTTTTATTATTTTTAATTGATCATACATTTTTTCATATTCATAAAGCTTATTAATATATTTTAGTGCTTCAAAGTAGCAATTTGGAAACGGAATGGTATAATCAATATAAATGGCCATAAACTGTATTTTAATATTAGAAGCAAGCATCTTTTTTAATGTTATATGAGATATTTTATTATCATAAAAATTCAAATTATTTTCTTCTATAAATGTAATCGTATCACAGTGACTATCTACTATTTTATATGGATTAACCCTCAAGGATATCCCTCCTAAATATTTATTTTCCATCTTTTATATTTTTATTGATTTGTAACTTGTCTGTATTCATAATATAATCAACAGCCTCACTATCTACAAAATTAAGAACATATTTATATCGTATAGCATAGTATTTATCACTCCATCCTAAATGATTCCCTACCTCTTCTTCTAAAGCTCCTAATCTTAAACAAAAGGTGGCAAAGGAATGTCTGAAATCTTTAGCGGAATAATGATCTAAACCAGCTAATTCTAATGCTTTTTTTACAATAACCCTTACGTTTCTATCTGTTATACTTTCTTTTGTACGACTTTTAAATACAAATTCTTTTGAAGGTTCAATTACTTCACAAAGTCCTAGATAATCTCTATATCTCATAATAAGATTCCAAGCATAGGGATGTAATTTTATTACTCTCTCTCTTTTTCCTTCTCCTAATTTACAAAAGAAATTTTCTTTTTCATCTACGATTAAATCTTGCCATTTCAACTTCACCACTTCGCTTAATAAGCACCCTGTAGTAACTAAAAATATAATAATACTTTGATCTCTTATATTTAACTGAGGAAGTATAGAGATTAATTTGTTTACTTCGTCAAAGCTTAAAACATCTTTTTTTGTTTTTATTCTAGATACAGAAGGTTTTTTTATAAATCGGAAAGGATTTATTTCTACATATTCTTCTTTTTTTAAAAAACTATAGAAACTATGGAGATAGCTGTATATTTTTTCGCAAGTTGATTTAGCGTATTTAGATTGAATTACTTCCATAAATTTTTCGCAATCTTCCACTGTAGCACCAAATAAATCCCTATTTTGTGCCTCTAAAATAGTCTTAAATAGAACAATTTTGCTCCAATAATCATTCTTTGTATAATTTTTAAGCTTTCTAGAGAATTCTTTAAAAGCCCTGCTTTCATAATCAGATAAGTAACTCATAAAATCACCTCTTTTATATTATTTCTACTTTTTTTATTTTCTACTTTGGAATATAAACTCCTTTTTATTATTTAAACTTCATAAAATTTATTTTATAATAAAAGGAAAATTGATTTTTTAGGAGGCATATATGAAATATTCATCTATCAAAAAAGCTATCTTTATCAAAAGACCAAATAGATTTATTGCTCATGTATTATTAGATGGGAAAGAAGAAATCGTTCATGTTAAAAATACAGGAAGATGCAAAGAAATTTATAAGGAAGGTACGACTGTATTCCTAGAAGAATCTCATAACAAAAATAGAAAGACAAGATACTCTATGATTGGGGCATATAAAAACAACAAGTGCATTAATACGGATGCGCAAATACCAAACTTTGTAGTTTTTGAAGGAATAGAAAAGGAAGTATTCCCAGAATTTAAAAATATAAAAGTATTAAAAAGAGAAGTAACCTTTGGAAATTCAAGATTTGATATATACTTTGAAAATGAGAGTTCAAAGGGATTCATTGAAGTAAAAGGTGTAACCCTTGAAGAAAATGGAATAACCATGTTTCCAGATGCGCCTACGCAAAGAGGAACGAAACATGTTTTAGAGCTCATTAAAGCAGTAAAAGAAGGTTATGATTGCTATATATTCTTTTTAGTTCAAATGAAAGATGTTTCTTATTTTACGCCTTACAAAGAAAGAGACCCTGCCTTTGCAGCTTCCTTAAGTTTAGCTAAAGACAATGGAGTTAAGATACTATGCTACGATTCTTATGTATCTGAAGATGAGATAAACATTGGAGATAAAGTAAATGTGATAATTTAGTTGCGAATAGGTATAAATGTTGATATACTTTATATGTTATTTTTATAGACTGTATTAGAGTCTATATTTTCGTCTAAGGAGGTTTTTTAATGAGTGATATTTTAAAAGCCATAATACTTTCTTTTGTGGAAGGTATCACAGAATTTTTACCAATAAGTAGCACTGGACATTTAATTTTAGTGAACCAATGGATTTCATTTAAAGGTGATTTTGATTTTTATTTTAATGTCATCATTCAATTTGGTGCCATTTTATCCGTCATCGTACTTTATTTTAACAAACTAAATCCTTTTAGCAGAAATAAAACGAATAAAGAACGACAAGATATTATAAATCTATGGTCTAAAGTTATTGTTGCTTTTATTCCAGCTGCTGTTTTAGGTTTTTTATTCGCCGATATAATAGATACCTATTTAGATAATTCCATAGTGGTTGCAGGAATGCTTTTAATTGGTGGGATTGCCATATTAATTTTAGAAGGAAAAAATAAAAGGTCTAGGATAAATCATTTTAGTGATTTAACTTACAAAACGGCCTTTATTATTGGTCTAATCCAATGTCTTGCCATGGTTCCAGGTACTTCTAGATCTGCAGCTACTATCATTGGAGCAATATTGCTAGGCGCCTCTAGACAAATTGCAGCAGAATTTTCATTTTTCTTAGCTATACCTACCATGGCTGGTGCTACTGCTTATTCTTTACTTAAAATGATTAAAAAAGGATTGTTTATTACTCCTCATCAATGGATTATTTTAACCATTGGAGTTATAGGTTCATTCTTAGTAGCATTAGCGGTTATTTCTTTCTTTATGAACTATATTAAGAAGAAGGATTTTAAACTATTTGGATATTATAGAATTATTCTTGGAACAATAATCCTAGTTTATTCTTATATGTTTAGTTAATAGGGTGGCGTAGCTATCCTATTTTTCTTTATGAATAACATTTTGCAAAAATTTTAAATTTACTATATAGTATTATGCGAGGTGATTATATTGAAAAGAAACTTAGTTTACATAATAATTTTATTGTTTATTCTTTTAACTGGATGCACTCTTTCTTCAAAACCTATAAGCAAAACAAATATAATAATGGGAACCATTGTAGACATTACCATATATAATCCTGTAAAAGAAAAAGTGTTTGAATCTGCTTTTAATCGTTTAAAAGAAATAGAAGCTAAAATGAGTATTAATTTAGAGAAAAGTGAAGCCATAGAAATAAATAAAAATGCAGGTAAATCAGGTGTAAAAGTAAGTGAAGATACTTTCTATGTAATAAAAAAAGGATTGTATTATTCTAATCTTTCAAAAGGAAAGTTTGACATTACAATTGGTCCTTTAGTAAAGCTTTGGGGAATTGGAAGTGAAAATGCAAAAGTTCCACATTCTGAAGAAATAAATAAAACATTAAAACTAATAAATTATAACGATTTGTTTTTAAATGAAAATGAAAAGAAAATTATTTTAAACAAAGAGAATATGATGCTAGATTTAGGCGCTATCGCTAAAGGATATGCTGCAGATGAAGTTGTAAAAGTTTTAAAGGAAGAAGGAATAAAAAATGCCATCATTAGTATAGGTGGTAATGTGATGACTTTAGGAGAAAATCCGAATGGACATCTTTGGCAAATAGGAATTCAAGATCCTTTGTCCACAAGAGGAAATTATGTTGGAATATTAAAAGCAAAAGATTTATCTATTGTATCCTCTGGTATATATGAAAGGTTTTTAGAGGTAGATAATAAAAAGTATCATCATATCCTAGATACAAAAACGGGATATCCTGTTGAGAATAACCTTCTTTCTGTCACCATAATAAATAAATCCTCTATCGATGGGGACTCTCTTTCTACTACTGCCTTTGCCATGGGACTTAAGGAGGGATTTAATCTTATACAGTCTATGCAAAACACAGATGCTGTATTTATAACAAAAGATAAGAAGGTTTATATTACCAAAGGAATTAAAAATCAATTTACAATAACAAATAATGAATATACTTTGATTCAATAAATAAAAAAGAACCCTGGCTAAAATTTAGCTAGGGTTCTTTTATTCAAAAAGGCCTATTCCCAATACTTTATAAAATGAAGCATCAATATTATGACTTACAGAAAGATTATTATCTTTTCTAAATTTAATGACATAGCTTTTCATGCCTTCTCCATATATTCCATCTACGTATCCTGGATAGTATCCTTTTTCTTTCATTATTCTTTGAATTTCATATACATCAGACCCTCTATATCCTGGTTTTATTATTCTAAGATTGTTTCCAAAAGGTCCGTAAGGACCTCCTGTTATGACGACAGTAGTTCCATAACTTACTAGGGAATATAATTCCTTGGCATCTTTATTAAACATTCTTATGCAGCCATGAGAAGTATCTCCTCCAATGGAACTTGGTTTGTCTGTTCCATGGATGCCATATTTTCCCCAAGGAACGTTTAATCCCATCCATCTACTCCCAAAACCTTCTCCCCAAGTTCCTTTGCTGTTAATCGTCCACGTACCTATAGGTGATGGAGTAGAAGTTTTTCCGCTCGCAATAACATATGTTTTTTCTATTTTTTCTGTGGTTTTATGAATCAAATATAATTTTTTATCATTTATATCCACTAATATTTTATATTTATTTTTACTTTTTTCATTATTTTCTATTTCTTTGTGTATGTAGTGACTGATTACATAGTTTTTTATCGGCAAATACGTTAAATATGCAAAAGAAGATATCACTAAAATAAACAGGGATAAGAAAATCACTTTTTTCAAATCCTATCACCCCCTTTTCCAGTATATGATGGTAAGGGGAATTTAATAAGTTGAATTTTAAAAATTTTAGTCTTTAGTTGTATTTATTAGTACTATATCCTATTTCTTATTCGAGTGAATCCATGAGTATTTTGATTATATCACTGTTATTTTCTTGGAATGTGGTTATGATAATTAGATAGTCTATTGCACGAGTTAATGCTGTATAGATGATATTTAAATTCTTGATGAAGTTACTCACTTCATTAAGTGTATAATTTTCATGAAGTCCATGGCTATATAGCATTTCTATTTGACAAAATATCACTGCCTTATATTCAAGATTATTAATCGAATATATATTAGATATAGTAACCCCCATTTTATTACTTAAATTAGTAAGTTCGTCATTAGCATATATATAGGGTATTCCTCTTTCTTCTAAAGCTTTCCTCAATATATATTGAAAATATATTATATTTCCACTCTTTAATTTTCTTTTATTATACGGATAAATAATAGCTATATCCGTATAATTTACTCCTTTTTGTTTCACTAAATATTCTATTTCCCAAATAATGGACTCTATTTTTTCTTCTATATTTTCTACTTTTACTATTTCTACATTCTCTCCCTCTTTTCTGAGAGAATGTGTTTTTAAATAATAATCTTCTGGGAAATTTACATTGAATTTATTTATATACTCTAATGCATTTTGACTAAAATTATTAATAAATGTAGATATTTTTCTTGTCTCTCGATAATTATGATTAAACTCTACAATATCATTAAAATCTATTATTTCCCATGAGCCCATAAAAGACTTTAAATTATTTTTAATGTCTTTAGCCTTATCACTCGATAAATTAAATATATTTTTTGAATTATAGAGCATTCCTTTGATAAATTCTATTTCTTCTTCATTAAAATTTTCGCATTCATCTAGAAAAATTCCTTTGTAAATTCTCTTATTCTTTAAAGCATGTTTCACTTGCAAAAATATATTTCTGAAATATTTTTCGAAATTTTCTTTTAATTTACCGTAATCTATAACTAGGTCAAATTGTTTTGCAAGTTTAAATATAAATCCATGAAAATTATAAACTTCCAGATTTTTAGGATTTTTCATTAATAAGCTAATTTGATTTTTTATATCATTCATAAGTTGTTTATTGAAAGTAATAAATAAAAACTTATCTTTTGGATATAATTTTGCAAGCTTTATTCCTCGACCAATTAAAAGTGTTGTCTTTCCACTTCCAGCAGGAGCTAAAAATAGAGTGTTTCCATATTTTATAGAATTTAATTTTTTAAGTTGAAAAGAACTTAAAAATAAAGCACTATATTTATAATGATCATAGGAAAAAGTAATTCTTTTAAAATCTTTATTGATAAGTCTATCTTCACTTTCTTTTTTTATTACATGGTATTCTGGACATATGTAAAATCTAAATAAATTCAAGGTTACCTCTTCATTTACGCCTTTAAAGTATTGCTGAAGAAAAGTAGGATTTTCTATTAATTCGCTGTATTTATACTTATCTATTATGTGCATTTGAGCAAACTCTTCACAAGAAGAATCTTCCTCCCTATAAACATAAGGCATAATATATATAAGATTACATTTTATATCTAAATTAAACATCTTTATTCCTTTTTCTAATTTATCATATTCTTCTTCCATGATTTCTAATAATTCTTCTTCAAGAATAGAATAAATTTCTTCATTCGTATCCATAAACTTTATAAAAAGTACATTATTTTCTTCCATATACATTAAATCAAGATTTACGCCCTCTATAGGAACGACTTTTGTTATTCCTATTCCTTTTAGTTTTCCTCTAAAATGTTTATAAAAATCTCTTTCACTATCTTTTATTCTTAGAGAATCTAATTCGGAAATAATATTTGTAGAATATATTCTCAATTTTATCCCCCTTAGTCTTTTTTCTTATTATATCATTTTTATAAAAAAAATAAACTATAGTCAAAATTTTGACTATAGTTTATTTTCATGCTAATTGTTTTTTACATCATCAAAATTTTCGTCTATCCATTGGTTCATTTTTCTTCTTATTTTTGTATCTTTTACCTCTTCAAAAACCCTATCATTAATTTTTAGTGTTTCTTTTAATTCAGATACTTCCGTCGGGTAACATAAGAATTCTCCATTTTTATTTAAAAATCCAATAGATAAAATCTTATATTTATTTTCTTCTTGATTATTTTCCATTACTAATCCGTATTCTACAACACCATCTTCTGTTTTTGTCATCTTTACGAATTGATTTTTAGCTAAAGAATGTAACATGAAAATCTATCCTTTCTTTTTATAGATTTTAATGGATTGTTTTTATAGATAGTATTTCTTTTTTTCGAGGAAGTATGTTATTTATTCTTAAATTTGTTATGTATTATTTTCTACTCGGAAATAAATTTCATTAAAAAATAGAGTTAGGCCTGCCTAACTCTATTTTTTAATATGCTTTAGAAATGTTTCTAGTTCATTTATTTTAAAACTATTTTCCATTATACTAATTTCTTCTTGATCTAAAACATAGTGAATGGTGTCTAAATTCAAATAAATATTATTTTTCTCTTTTTCTATTTTTAATTTATGCTTAAATTTTGATAATATTCTTTGATATATGCCTAATGAAATACTATAAATTATATATTGCTCATAAATTTGTATCGCCTTCTTGTCTTTAAATTTAATATTTTTAAAGTTGATTAAAAATTTCTTAAAAGCCATCCATTTTTTATATTCCTTATGTCCTATGATACTTCTTTTGGCTACCCATCCATACAAAAAGGATATAGTCCCACCTATCATAAAACATAGGGTTCCTATGAATCCCACCTCATAATTTCTATATATACCTATATATCCTATTCCTATTATAATCTCTAAAATTCCTAGCCCTATAAAACATATCCTACTTAAGCTATTTTTTTTCTTAAAATACCTATATTCTTCGCATTCTTTAATAACTTGATGCTTCCAATTATAATAATATTTTTTAAATTTCAAAAAATTATCCTTGTCTTCATTAAAACTTTCTATTTGACTTAATGATATACTTTTATTTCTTCCAACAGTGTAAAATATCCATTTTATTAAATATTTTTCATGCTTTTTCAAATGGTCTGCATTCTCTTCTAAAACTTCTAATACATAGTCTTTCTTTTCACTATTGTTTATTTCTTGAATGTGTATGTGTTTTCTTCTTGTTAAGTCTAATATGGTTGAAATCACATCCTTAGGATGTATTTTTTTCAAATGCACAATACAACTCATCATAGCTGGGCTGCAATCACTTGGAATCTTCGCGTAATAACTTCTTTTGAGATTATATGTGCTTTTTCCATTACTCTTTACATAAATAATTATCCCTGCTATCCATTCAAATACGAAAAATATTACGCCTGCCATATTGTATATTCTTATGTATTTTTTCTTTCTATTATAATCTTCTTCTATTTTCTTTTCTTCTTTTATAATTTTATCATACACAAATAGATTTTCTTGTTTTCTTTTATTTTGAATTAATTTTTTTGGAAATAATATTCTAATTTCAAATGCATCTTTCATTATGTCTTTTTCTATACTGTAGGTAATCTCATTGTCTTTTATAAAAATATTTGCATCCAAAAAACCATGCTGAAAAGCTTTTAAATTATTTATTTCTATCTTTTGAGGCAAATATATATGTATATCTATATTTTTAAAGTTTACTATATTTCTTTTGTCAAAAATACGCCAAGAAAATTCATCTGTATCTACATAAGAATGTACTACATCTTTTAAATCATATTCAATTTTAAATATCTTTGTTTCATATTTAGACTGATTATACACTCTAAAGTCAAATATATCTTTTTCATTAAATATATCAATTTCAAGATTTTTTTTTTCCGGATAAAGCTCATATGCCTTTATATTATCAATTCCATTAAAATTGTTTATATGTATACTTCTTGTTATTCCGTCTACTTCCTCTTGGAATTTATAGATAATATTTTCAATAACATGGGCATTTCCTTCTTCATTTATGTATACATACATATGAAAGTTTTCTATTGCTTCCTTTTCTTGTGCAAAGGATAGATTAAAAAATATAGATACGATTGCTAGAATAGTATAAATGTATTTTTGAAGTTGTATTTTAATCACTCCTTTCTTATGTATTATACTCTGTTCTATAAAAAAATCTCAACAGTAAAAAAGTCTTGTTTTTATGTATTATATCATTTTCATTGTATAAAAAGAATGTGAGTTTTTAGCTCACATTCTTTTATATAATATGCATTAATTTATAGAAAATATTTAAAATGAAGTATCATGACCTATATAACAAGCAATATTCTTTTCTAAAAATAAATCTTGCATTTTCTCTAGCTTATTTCTTTTTATATTTTCTTCTTCTTTATACTTGTACGTCATTCCAAGCTGTCTCCATTTTGATTCTCCTAATTTATGAAAGGGTAAAATATTTATCTCTACTAAATTATTCTTTTTCATAAAACAAATTATATCTTTTATATTTTCCTCATTATCATTAAAATTAGGGATAACAGGCATCCTAAGAATGATTCTTTTATTCCAATTGGAATTTTCTAATCCTTTAATATTTTTTAGTATTAAATCATTATATGCACCTGTTTTTTCTTTATGTTTTTCTCTATTCATATGTTTAATATCAATAAATGCAAAATCTATATATTTCATGATATCTAAAAAAATATCAGAGTCAATATAAGCACTTGTTTCAATAGCTGTATGAAAATAATTTCTTTTGCATTCTTTCAAAATATTTATTAAAAATTGACTCTGAAAAAAAGGTTCTCCTCCACTAAAAGTAACCCCTCCATTTTTTCCCCAGCTATGGCTGTCTCTTTTTAGAATCTTTATGATCTCCTCTACAGAATATTCTTTAGCACAAAGCTTTAAAGCATCATAATAGCAAGCCTTCGTACATTCAAATGTAGTGCATTCTTTACATATCTCCTCATTTAACTTTAAAATATTGTCTTTATCAAAAACCAACTCGCCATGAGGACATGCATTTTTACAAATTCTACATCCTTTTTTATGCCTACAAGCAGATGCGCTGAACATAATATGGGGTTTTATATCCCAACTTTCAGGATTTGCACACCATTCACATTTCAAAGGGCATCCACTCATAAAAACAGTAGTTCTACAACCAGGTCCATCATGTACAGAAAAGCTTTGTATATCAAATATCATGCCTTTAGTTTCATCCTTCATAAATTCTCCTCATTTTTCTTACTTAAATTTATGTCCACTACAAGTTAAAGCATTTAAATCTCCAAAGGTCCAATCCTTTTTTTCAAGGCCTACACAAGTTCCTATTTCATCTTTATTAGGATCTTTGAAATGGGAACAATTTCTACATTTAGGCACAGCCTTAAAATTTTCACATACAGTATGATCTATATTTACCATTACATTTTCTATTCTACAAATTCCTTTTGCTGCATCTATAGGTGCAAAATGCAAACAGTCATTATGCTTTTTCATATCTACTACACCCCTTCATATTCTGTTCTTGCAATTACTTCATCTTGAATTGGTTTTCCAATTTCACACCAATATTGAGTAAATCCCGCCACTCTTACCATAAGATCTCTATAGTGATCTGGATTTTTTTGTGCATCCTTTAATATTTTAGAATCTACTACATTGTACTGTATATGATACCCTCCTTTTCTCATATACGCACGAGTTAATTCTAACAATTTTTTCGTACCTTGCGCTCCTTTTAATGCGCTTGGATGTATTTTTAAATTCATTTGAGAGTTTTGAGAGCGAGAATGATCCCAAACTGTTGCAGATTCAAATAAAGCATAGGGACCGTTTTTGTCAGTTCCAGGATAAGCAGACATAGAACCATCTGCATAGGTTGTTCCTGAAAGTCTACCATCTGGTGTTGCAAGGGTTGCTCCTCCTTGAGCGCCATGAGTAGATACAGATATCTGACACCCATACATAGGCTTTCCATATAAAGACGCTGCATCTTTGCACATTTCACAAAACCATTCTTCATATTCTCTTAGTATACTATCTACATACAAATCATCATTTCCATACTTTGGTGCAAGAAGACAATCTCCGTATATCTTATCATATTTTCCTGTAGTATCTATTTTTTCTTGATCTACAAGGGAATAGCTTCCTATTTCTTCTGCGCTTTTAAATCCAAAATTCTTTTGCATAGCATCCTTCATATCTTCAAGAGAATATATTTTTTCATCATAGACCAATTTTTTAAGAGAAGCTAGAGAATTTACCATGGTGATGGTTCCGCAGCTTTCTACATTAAATGTGGCATTATATCTATACCCCATGTTTCCAATATGGTGTCCTTTCTCTAAACAATCTGGTTTTAAGAAGGAGTTGATTACTGCCATATTATGTTTTCTCCAAATATCATGCTGTATATTATTTGTTTTGGCTAAAACATCTACTGCTTTCTCATAATATATTTTAAATACTTCGATTAAGTCTTCATATGTTTCCAGTTTTCTATTATGTGGTTTAAATATTTCAAGTCCAGTTCTTTCATCTTTTCCGTTTGTAAGCACAAGCTCTAATATTTTAGGATTCGCTATAAAATGAACGCCTACACTAGTTGGCTGACCTGCTCCACCTGGGATTTCATATTTTTTATCATTTAAAGTAAGGATTTTCCAACAGCATGGAGAAGTTTCAAGACACCCTCCTATGGCAAAAGCTCTTGCTTCTTCTATAGTCATGCCTTCTGGTCCATACTGATCCATTAAAAATTCTATTCCCCCTCTATTATTCATCCATGCAGGATACCCAGCTCCAGTCTTATCACATTCTACAGCTTTTAATAAAAACGCTTGCGAAAGCTTTTCATCATATAAAACAGATAAGGTAGGCTGTGGTGTTTGGCATGTCATCCCTGCTTCTAATATTATCATTTCCAATTCATTTGCAGCGGACTGACCTTTTCTTGTAACCCCTCCTAAAGTTAAATTATTAAAGGTATTTCCTGATAAAACTCCGCCCACTACTCCTGTAGAAGCAAAACAATCTATACAAGTAATTTTTATTCTATAAAGTTCCATAAACTCTAAAGCTTCTGCTTTTGTTATTTTTCCTTGTTCAATATCTTGTTCATACCAAGGATAAAGAACTTGTCCAAGTCTTCCAATAGCCATTCCAGATATTGCATCTTCATTTACAGAAGCAATGTGTAATATATAGGAAAGCTGAAGGGCTTCTCTAAAACTACGCGGCTTTTCATAAGCAATCCATTCAAGGCATAGTGCAATATCTTCATACTCTTTTTTTTCTTTCTCATCTTTTATAACACCTTTTAGATATCTTGCTTGTTTTGCATAGTTTAATATCCAATTTTGAATTCCTTGTATTACATGGATCACCCCTTCATAGAAATATAACCTATCCATTCCAGAAATTCCATCTCCATGAGCACATCCTGCAACTGCATCTTTACACTCTTTTGCCATTTTAATCAGTGCATCAAATCCATATTCAAGAGGATAATAGTAATTAATCACTTCTCTTCCTTGTGGAAGAGTGAATCCTGAATCAAACATGCAAACTAAACTCTTCATTATGTTTTCTTTTCTTTCATAGTCTGGAACCATTTGCTCGTATCTATGCCCTACATCTTCTACTGATTTTCCAACCCACTCATTAGCCACTTTTAAAAGTACTGGTATCTCCTCTTTTCTCATTCCGAATTTACCTGCAATAGAGACTACATTTCCAAAACTTTTGGTAACGTTTCCTCCACCTTGACCAAATTGGCTAAGTTCCCCAGCACTAGCACTTCCAGATTTTAAGGCTTCCTTATACAATTCACTTTCCTTGGCTACAAAAAAGCTTTCTGAAAGCCATGGCATAGGAAAAGATCCTCTATAATTATACGTTTTTTGCATGACTAATTTTTCACCAGGTATAATATTTGGCGTCAAATGAGAAAATGCTTCCTTTAAAGCCTTTGCTCTTCTTACAACCGTAACTTCTCCATCAAGCTCCTTCCATTTGCGATTGTACCAATATGGAAATTCCATATCTGCAGTAGATAAAGTATTATAAAAAATATCTCTTAATTTTTTTGCTCTAGGTGTTGGTTCTTTTCTTATTTCTGTATCTATCATTTCATCTGGACATTCTCCAGATTGATCATTAATAGATAACCCCTTTGAAGCTAAAATATGAGCAATTTTTCTTTTTTTGCTTTCATTCACGTTAGCCTTCCCCCTTCATGATAAAACCATTTTGTCAACAATGATGACATCTTAATAAAAATTCTACAAGATACAAGTTTATTCCTTTTTTTACAAATTGATAAATAAAAAACAAAGTCCTTTAAAATAATGAACTTTGTTTTTTCTCTTATGCATTTTAATCTAAAATTTGTTTCAATCGCTTTAATACTTCTTCTCTTGATTGATTCCATTTTTTTTCTAGTTCATCTACAATTTCATCCATTATATCTATTTTCTTTTGTTTATTCTCATACATTTCTATATATTTTTTATGTATATCTTTTGCCTCTTCAAAAGACATAATTTCTTTAAAAATCACTTCATCTGCAGCTATGTTTAAAAATCTTTCACAAAATGCAGTTACAGATTCTTTTATTACCTCTACATTAATGGTTTTATTTGGATGCCATACTTCTACAAACCAAGGTTTATCATTATTCTCATTTACTTGTAAATTATAGTACGGCAGTTCTTCATATGTATCCCATTCTACATTATTGTAGTAATAATTATACTGTATTTCATCCTCTATAAGAAATTTTCTTATATTTTCTACAAGTTTTTTTTCATCCGGATCATTTTCTAAATCTTCTAAATAATTTTGTAAAAATTCTTTGGTGCAAATGCAAGTATGTGCAATCTTTTGAAATTCATTTTCATTTTTATCATATATAATAATATCTTCCCACCCTGTTTTATTTGCTAATTCATATACATTCCACCAAAAATTTAATGATGTTACATCGATATAAATGTTCTGCCTATTCTTTTTTATATGTTTACTATCCATCAAGGACCACCTCTTTTTCTGAATTAAATATCCCTCACTTTATAAAATGTATATTTTAGTTACATTTGTCTTGTCATGATTCTTGGTTTTCACATTATAGATAGTTTTTTGGAATATTTTTTATTATATGCACTATTATAACAAGTAAATCTAAATAAGCAAATCCAACTCCAGATATATTTTTTAATGATTTTTATAACTTTCCTGTAATATATTTTTTAAAATTGAAAACAATATCTTCAGAAATAAATTTTTATCCTTATGGAGGTTTACACTATGAAATTAATTGCCGGAAATATGCTCTGGACAAATATAGATCCTATTCCAAATAAATATCCTTATTTAAGCGATAATCTAGAGTGTGATGCATTAATCATTGGCGGAGGAATAACTGGCGCAATTTGCGCTTATTATCTTAGTCAAATTGGAATAAATATAGTTCTTGTAGATAAAAATATTCTTGGTTATGGTAGTACTAGTGCGTCTACCTCTATATTACAATATGAAATTGATACAGATTTAATTGGACTAAAAGGATTAATCGGAGAGGAAAATGCAGTAAAAAGCTTTAAACTTTGCGAAAAAGCAGTATATGATATACAAAATATAATACATACATTACATGATTCTTGCGATTTTACTTTAAAAGAATGTTTTTATTATACTCCTAATAAACATCTCGTTTCTTATTTAGAAAAAGAATTTCATTTAAGAAAGGAAAAGGGATTTTCTGTATCTTTTATAGATGAAAAAAAAGCAAAAGAAAAATTTTCTTTTCCTGTAAAAGGTGGAATTTACTCTTCCTCTGGTGCTGCCCAAATTAATCCTTATCAATTTACCCATTCTCTTATTTCTTATGGGATGGATAGAGGACTTCAAGTATTTGAAAATACAGAGATTATAAATATAAATCCACATCAGGATCACGTTATATCTTATACCCAAAACAAATTTAAGATAAAATCAAAAAAAGTAATCATTACTACAGGCTACGAGGGGCGTAGCTATATAAAGGAAACTATTGCTCATTTTTATAGAACCTTTACCATCGTTACAAAGCCTGTTAAAAACTTCGAAGGATGGTATAATCAGTGTATTATAAGAGACAATAATGACCCGTATACCTATATTAGAAATACAAAAGATAATCGAATCATCATTGGAGGAGAAGATGAAAAAGTAGGAGGGATACATAGTAAAATGGCAGATTTATCTCATGAAGATCCAGTATCCACTGAAAAATATAATAAATTATTAAAAAAATTAAAATCCTTTTTTCCTCATATAAAAGATATAGAAACAGAGTTTGAATTTAGTGGTATATTTGGTGTAACAAAAGATAGTCTTCCCTATATAGGGGCATATCCTGATCTACCTAATTGTTATTTTTCCTTAAACTATGGATCAAATGGCATTTTATATGGATTACTGGGAGGACAATATATTCAAGATTTATATCTTGGAAATTATCCTACAGAACTTGAATTATTTAAATTTAGAAGATAAAAATAAATGGAAACGAAATAGATATTTTGTTTCCATTTATTTTTATAATGACAATGTTTTAAGAATTCTTTAATAGATACATTCATGCAATCCTTTTGTAATTAGTTTTTTTGTATACATGGATTTAGGGTGATTAAATATATCTAGACTTACTCCATTTTCTACAATTTCACCTTTATCCATCACATAAATCCTATCTGAAATTTTTCTTGCAAGGGTCAAATCATGGGTTATATAGAGCATTGAAAATCCCATCTGATTTTGTAATCCTTTTAATAGTCTTAAGATATTTGCTTTTGTTGAAGGATCTAACATAGAACTTATTTCATCTGCAATTAAAAGCTTTGGCTCCATGGATAGGCTCCTTGCAATGGCTATCCGTTGTCTTTGTCCTCCACTTAATGCGCTGCATCTTTCATTTAAAAAATCTTCGTCACAAGGCATTTGGACATAGTTTAATACTTTTTTAGCAATTTCTCTTTGCTCCTCTTTCGTTCCTATTTTTAAAATAGTTAAAGGCTCCTTCACTGCATCTTCTATGGTAAAATGTTCATTTATAGAAGAAAAGGGATCTTGAAATACCATCTGAATTCCCTTTTTTTGTTTTACCATATCATTATTTTGAACCCTTTTATCCTCAAATAAAATTTCTCCACTTTCTGGATTTAAAAGACCAGAAAGAATACTTGCAAAAGTAGTTTTTCCCGATCCTGATTGTCCTATTAAGGAAACAATCTCTCCTGATTTTACATGAATACTACAATCTTTACATGCCCTCACCTTTCTGTTTTTAACCTTATAGGATTTATTTATATTTTTAGCCTCTAATAAAGTAACGATTCCTCCTCTATTACACGCCACTTTTCTTTCCATAGACACATAATCTAGAATGGGAAGTTTATCTGTGCATACATTTATAGATTGATTACATCTTTCATAAAAAGGGCATCCCTTTTCATTGTGTTCTTGTCTACTAGCTCGTATTCCCCATAAATCTTGATACGGATTTATTTCAGGGGATGCATTTATAATTCCTCTTGTGAAAGGATGAATTGGATTTTTTATTACCTCCTTTGTTAATCCTTCTTCTAGTATATAACCTTTATATAAGACTAGCATATTTGCAGTAAGGGCATGAATAAGAGAAATCTCATGAGATATAACAATCATTGAAAATTTATTCTTTTTTTGAAGTTCCTTTAATAACTTTATTATTTCACTTTTTGCAACAGTATCAAGAGAAGAAGTTGGTTCATCTACAATTAAAATTTCAGGATCACAAGAAAGGGCCATAGCAATTAATACCTTTTGTCTCATTCCTCCTGAAAGCTCATGGGGATAACTTTGCATCCAAATTTCATCTAATCCAACCATAGTGAAAAGTTCTTTTATTTTATTTTCAATTTCCTTCTTTAATAAATTAGTATGTATTTTTAGGCTCTCTTTTATTTGCTCTTTTATATTTAAAACAGGATTTAAAATATCTAGTCTATTTTGAAATACCATGGCAATTTTAGACCATCTATATTGGTTTCTTTCTTGTGCAGAAAGTTTTTGAAGATCTACTCCCTTATACAGTATCTCTCCTTCTACGTGAGAAGCATCTTGCAAAAGTGCAGAAATAGCCATGGCAATAGATGTTTTCCCACTTCCTGATTCACCTATAATTCCCAATGAACCTCCTTTTGCCAGATGAAAGGAAACACTTTTTACCGCTTCCACTTCTGATCCATAAAATACGCTAAGATTTCTAACTTCAAGTGTGCTATTTTTCATATTCATCCCTCTTTAAATTTTAAATTTAAATTCATTTTCAAACTCTCTCAGGATAAAAGATATAGAAATAACCATTAAAATAATAAAGCATAAAGGAGATAGTACCCACCATTTCCAATAAGGAGTAAAATATATTCCATTAAAATGCATTGCATAATGCAAAATAAGCCCCCAACTTTTTGAAGTAGGGTCCCCTAATCCTAAAAAAGAAAGCGATGCTTCTGCAACGATAGCCTTACTAATCAGCTTAATAAAACTCACCATGATAATGGGGAAAATTTGAGGAAAAAAATGTTTTTTTGTTATATAAAAAAATCCAGCCCCATATCCTTTTGCTATTTTTATATAATTTTCTTCCTTTATAGATAAAATTTTCGATCGTACAATTCGTGCAAGGGTTGTCCAAGAAAAAAGACTTAAAACAAGAATAATATTTTTTAAACTTGGTCCAAAAAAAGCTCCCAATACAATCATAGATGGCAGATCTGGCAAAGTAATCATCATATCCGTAAAGCGCATTAGAAATTTATCTATCCATCCCCCAAAATATCCAGATAAAATACCTACTATACTTCCTATAAGCCCTGATAAAAAAGCAGTTCCGAGTCCTACCATCATACTCAATTTGGCACCATGACCTATTTGAGCCCACAAATCTATCCCAAGGTCATCTGTTCCTAAAATATGATTTCTAGATGGAGGTTCTAGAGAAGCCCCTGAAGGAACGTTGTAAGGATGAAGAGATAGATAGGAAGAAAATAATCCTATTGATAAGATCATAATAAAAGCGAAAATACATATTTTACCTATTAGTGAAAATTCCTTTATATTTTTTACTATTTTCTTCATCGTCTTAACCTCGGATCTAATTTTTTATAAATGACATCTGCAAACAAATTCATACTCAATACCATAATCCCTAGTAATAAGAAAATTCCTTGTATCAAAGGATAATCTCTGAAAAACACAGCTTCTTTCATTAACATACCAAGTCCTGGATATTTGAATACATTTTCTATTAAGATTGCACCAGCAATAACATATCCAAAACTTAAAAAAATTCTTGTAATAAGAGGTAAAATAGCATTTTTTAATGCATGATAATATAAAATTCTTTTTTTGTTTAGCCCCTTTGCTTTTGCAGTAAGTATATAATCCTTTGATAAAACAGTAATCATACTATTTCTTGATAAAAGATAAAATCCTCCTATATTGGTGAAGCTTAAGGTGATAAGAGGCAAAAGTGCATGATATCCTATATCTAAGAAATAATCCAAAATAGAATCATAGCTTGCAAATGGGGTCATTGCACCAGATAAAGGAAATAGCTTTAAATAAGCAGAAAAATAAAATAAAAATAGTAGACCAATTAAAAAAGATGGAATTTCAGAGAAAAAAATGGCGATAAAATATAAAATTTTATCTATTCTCTTTTTTCTATGATAAGCAGATATACATCCTAAAAGGGTTCCTAATATAGCGCTTATTATGGTTGAAATTACAACTAAAGAGATAGTCCATATTATTCTATCTTTTATAATTTGAAGAACATCTTTATTTAAAATAATGCTATATCCTAAATATCCTTTGCATATATTTTTTATATAGGTGCAATATTGAACTTTTAAGGGTTGATCTAATCCATAATAAGTTTTGTATCTTTGAATTTGTTCCTCAGAGAAAGCAGTAGCAATACTATTATTATCACTAGATAGAAAAACAAAAGGGTCCCCAGGCATCAGCCTGGGAATAAAAAAGTTTATTGTAAGGATAAATAAAAAAACAATTAGATATTCTATTATCTTTTTTAATACTACTTTTATCATTTCATTCCTACTTTCTTTCAAGATAGGATAATTTGCAGTGTTCTGCATAATGATGATCAAATCGATACATCCACCCATCATACTTTGCTTGCCTATAGACAAATTTCTCTATCTTATTATAAATAGGAATTTGAGGAACCTCTTTTGCAATCATTTCTTGAAGATTAAATATGATTTCTTTTCTTTTTTGTAAATCCATTTCTTTCATTTGCTTTTGTGCTAAAGTATTTATTTCTTCATTATTGTATCCCGGTATAGATCCTGATAATGGACTACCATCCCCTGTAAAATTAGTTGCATAAGTCTCTCTCAACAAATCAGGGTCTGATCCCCAGCCACCATGACCTATTATAGCAAGTTCATATTCTCCTTTTTTTACAAAACTATCTCTTGTCTTCATATCTACACTTTTAATATTTACAGTAATGCCTGCTTTTTCAAGGCTTAATTTCATAAGCTCTGCCATTTTTACTTCTGCTGGAGCATTTCCAATTAAAAGTTCAAAAGTATAATTTTTCTTTTTTAATAATTCTTTTGATTTTTCAATATCCAAACTATAATTCTCCACATTTTTGTTATAATACACATGCTCTTTTGGAAGATATCCCATACTTGCAACAATTCCAGAACCTCTTCCAACTTTTTGAAGAATTTCTTCTCTATCTATTCCATATGCAAAAGCCTTTCTTATATCTACATCCTTAAGCTCTGGCCTTTTTTCCATATTAAAAATAAATCTATATCCCCAAAAAGGCTTGTTTTCACTTATCTTATATTCCTTATTTTTTTCGTATCTAGATAAAATATCAGGGGATGCAGCAATTAAATCAATTTCATCATTTTCAAAAGCAAGTACAGGATCACTTACTGGAACCCATTCAATACTGTTTACACTTTGTTTTAGTCCCCAATAATTTTTAAAAGCATTTAGCTTATAAGATCCTTGTTCTTTATTGTAAGATACAAATTCAAAAGGTCCACATCCTATAGCAGATTCTTTTGATTCAAATTTTAGCGGTTCCTGCACATTTTCCCATATATGCTTCGGTAAAATTCTCATTGTTCCAATTCTTTCTAAGTAAGTTGCATTTGGCCCATTTACATGAATTTTCACTTTATTTTCATCTACCACTTCAATATGATCAATAAAGTATTTTCCATTTACAGTTAAATTATTCCAAACTGGAGGATGATCCTTGTAATATTCAAAAGTAAACTTAACGTCTTCAGGTGTGAACTTCTCTCCGTCATGCCAAAATATATTATCGTTTAAAGTAAATGTATACTCATTTCCATCGTTTTCTATCTCCCACTTGCTTGCAAGCCATGGAATAATTCCTTTTTCATCTTTTTCTAAAAGACTGTCAAATATGAGTTCCATTTTATAGCCACCAGGACCTCTTGGATAGTGCATATACGGATTGGGAAATCCCCAATCTCCTCCTTGAAGCCTTAATACGATATTTTTATTGGTATCTTGATTTTCACTGTCCTCTATTGGTTTTGTTCCGCACCCTCCCATTAATAAGGATAAAAGTAACATAAGCATAATGCCTACAGAAAACTTTTTTCTTTTTCTCATCATTTCTAGCTTTTCTCCCCTTTCTTTTTAATTTACTTTCCAAATAATCCATGCAATCTTTGATTTTGTTTCTTCCCTCACATATCCATTTTCTGAAATATTTTTTAAGTAATCGTAAATTTTTTCTTTTTTTTCTTCTTCTAATGGATTGTTCATCTCAAAACGTGCTATATATTGATTCACCATATGATCTAAAGAATAAAGATTACTCCACTGTGCATCTACATATTTTATTTCTGGAAAATATCCTTTGAGATAAAGAATGTTAAATCCATAATATATTTTTTTATCAAAAAATTTATTGATAGACATTCCTATCTCTTCATTCACCTTATCCCATAAAGGATTTTTCCTCTCTGCAAATCCACTCATAAAGCAATATTTTTTACTTGCTTGCATCATTTTATTTAATGTAGCTTCATTATTAATCCCAGGACACATAGATGCGAATACTAAATCAAAATTTTTTTCTAATTCATTTTTCTTTAAATTTACTTCATCCCAGAAACATTTTTTGAATTCTATATTCTGCATTTGATGAATTTTTGTATTTTCTCGTGCATGCTTTAGCATTTTATCGGAAACATCTAAACCAACTACATTTTTACACTTTTTAGCAAATTCTATAGCATACTTTCCTGGTCCACAGCCAATGTCTAAAACATCGCTATTTTTATCTATTATGTTTCTAGAAAATAAGTATTCTACTAAATCATTTTCTGTCTTTTCTTTTTTATTGAATTCTCCTGCTCTGCTATCCCAGAATTTTTCTATTCCTTCTTTATGATGATTTTCATTTATCCATTCTTTTGAAAATATACTTATATCCATAACTACCATCCCCTTGAATAATCTTCAAAACAGTCTAAGCAAACTTTTTTTCCATCCATCATTCTTATTTTATGTTCAGGTGCATTTTCGTTACATATTTCACATTCCACATTGCTAAATATCCTTGCTTTATCTGGAAGATCATATTTAGGAATTTTAAATTCAAATAAATCCTCTATATCTGCTTTTAATATATATTCTTGTCTTTCTTTTCTATCCATTTCATTTTTAAAGGGTTTTAATACCAATCTTACTTTCTCTTTTGACTGTCTATTAAAAAAGCTATAGGCATGTTTTCCTGTTCCTTTATAAATTAAATTTCCTTTTCCTATGGTACAACCTGTAATAAGCTGAATTGCATCCAATCCACATGCATCATTTTCTGTAATGCAAACGATTTCTTCATCCTTTGAAAATTCAAGTTTCATCTTGCTCCTTACTGCTTCACATGCTTTGTAACCAATAGCTAATCCGGGACATTCATGTCCGTGAAATTTTACACATTTTTCCCATAAATTCTCATTCATATTCTCCACCCCTTATTTTTTAAATTGCATAGCGCCAACGAATTCTATCGAACTACGTTGCTTAAAATAACTAACGGAAATTATATTTATTCACATTTCAAAATGAATATAATTTTCTAGTTATTATAAAAAAGACCATGAAGGAATCAATCGCTTTTGCGATTTTTTTAACCTTCATGGTCTTTTGCTCGATTTATTATACATTTAAATTCATAATTCTAATAGAATTTTATAGCATTTGCTATTAATTGTCAATATTTTTCTATCCTTCTTTCTAATAAACTAGTTCTTTCACCTTTATTATAGTACAATTATATGTAATCATAAATTAGTACAAGGAAGGGATATTATGAAGATATATTCATGGAATGTAAACGGAATACGCGCTATCCAAAAGAAAGGTTTCATTGAATGGGTTTGTAAAGAACAACCAGATATGTTGTGTATTCAAGAAACAAAAGCAAATATAGAACAGCTAGATGATGATTTATTGAACATAAAAGGATATCATGCTTATTTTCATTCTGCGCAAAAAAAAGGATATAGTGGTGTCGCCCTTTATTCTAAAATGAAGCCTTTATCTGTTCAATACGGAATAGGCATTGAGGCTTTTGATGCAGAAGGAAGAGTATTAATTGCAGAGTATCCTGAATTTACAGTATTAAACATCTATTTTCCCAATGGTCAAAAAGATGAAAAAAGACTAGACTATAAAATGAAATTTTATGATGCTGTTTTAGCATACTGTGAAGCATTAAAAAAA
>SWCA01004827.1_pt1 | contig 26518 bp, 27 predicted proteins | sample 4692961 | NCBI WGS metagenome assembly SWCA01 (sample SAMN10267275, study PRJNA491770) | bioreactor metagenome | isolation source: DHS bioreactor inoculated with | place: Japan: off Shimokita Peninsula
TTTTTTTGGAGACGACCCAACCATTACCACGAAAAATTTAACCAAGGAAATTATAGATAAGGTCCAAATTGTGGACAGCAAAACAAAATCTGAAGCCTTTACAGGAGAAGTTACAGATGGTGAAGAAAAAACCATAAACCTAACCATTAGTGAAGAAAAGAATAAAGGGGTTTTTGGACGAGTAGCTGCTGGAGGAGGTACAGACCAGCGTTATGAATTTGCAGGCATGCTCAATTACTTTAACAACGACCAACGTGTGAGTGTTTTAGCAGGTGGCAACAATATTAATTCGCCAGGATTCAGTTTTGGGGAAATTCGAAAAATGTTCGGGAATATCAACAGTATGTCTGTTTCCAGTAATGGCACCTTTACCATAGATGGTAGAACGTTTGGTGGTGGGGCAGGTATAACAAAATCTCAAAATGCAGGAGCCAATTATGCCGATGTCATTGGTGAAAAAACAGATATCTCAGCCGATTATTTTTACTCTGGCAGCAATTCGGAAAATCAAACAGCAACCCAACGGGAAAATATTTTACCAGATTCCCGTTATTATACCAATTCTACATCCAGTAGTTATAACGATAGCGGCAGCCATAGCGCCAATATAGGTTTCGATATAGAAATAGATTCTACTTTATTGATTAATGTGGATCCATCCTTTCGTTATTCCAAAAGCCAAAATACCTATACAGGTTATGAAGCGTCTTTAAACAACTCTAAAGTCTTAACCAACGAGTCGCATACAAATTCACAGGTTGAAAATGTTGCAACCAATTTCACCAACAAGCTAAACGTCACTAAAAAATTTGGAAGTAAAGGAGCTTATATAAAAGCTGGAGTTGATGTAAGGGTAAACTCAAGGGAATCTAACGATTACTTGACATCGCTAACAAATGTATATGGTGAAGATGTTAACAACCCAAACAACCCGGATTATGTTTTAATAGACCAAACCAGTCGCGATCAATTTACAGATGGAAATGGAGATACCAAAACCCTTAGGTCCAATGTAAGTTACAGATTGCCCATTATTGACAAAAAGTTATTTGTGAATTTTGATTATGAGTATTCGAATACCAAAACAGATGATACCAAAAGCACATTTGATAAAGATGCAGAAGGATATTATACCATTTTTAACCAAACCTTGAGTACCGATTTTGAATATACTGATGAGACTAGTGCTCCAGGAATTGCTTTAAGCTATAAAACCGAAGCGTTTTCAGCAAGAATAGCAAGCTCCTACTTGTTTAGGACATTGGGCAACAAAGATTTGTTAAGACCCGAATTTAATATAGAAAGAACGTTTAAAAACATGCAACTTAACTCTTATATGAATTACAAGTTAAGTGATAAAGCATCTGTATACCTCAATTATTATCTACAGAACAATCCACCAGAATTACAACAGTTGCAAGCCTTTGCAGACGTATCAGATCCATTGAATACCATAGTTGGAAACCCTAACCTGGAACCTGAAACAAGTCATAGTTTTTATGCAGGATTCAATGCTTTCGATTTTCAGAAGAAAACGGGTTTTTATGGTTATTTTGGTGGTGCTTTTACAGATAATAAAGTTGTTTCAAAATCCATTGTAACAGAAGATCTAGAGAGAATAACCACTTACGAGAATGTAAACGGGAACTACAATGCTTATGGAGGTTTAGATTATAGTAAAAGCATAAAACTGGATAGTTTAAGGTCTGTTAAGGTTGGTTTTGGGGTTTATACCAACATCTATAAGAATATTAATTTTAACAATGGCGTTCAATATGCCAGCCATGTAAATTCCTTTACTCCTGAATTGGATTTTACTTTTGAATGGAAAGATATTTTTGAAATCAGGCCAAGATACAGTGTTAGGTTCACTAATAATAAGTACAATTTGGACACTTTTGAGGACACCCAGTTTTTGTTTCATCAATTAAGGGTAAGGACTGTATGGTACCTACCTAAAAATTTTGAATGGCGAAATGATATAGAATATAATTACGATCCCAGCATATCAAGCAGTTTTCAACAAAGTGCCTGGTTTTGGAACAGTACCTTAGCCTATTCCTTTATGAAAGATAAAGCAATTCTTACTTTAAAGGCCTACGATTTATTGAACCAAAATACCAACGCTAGAAGAACAGCTACACAAAATTACATTCAAGATTCTCAAAGTACTGTTTTGCAACGCTATTTTATGCTTAGTTTTAGCTGGAAATTTAATAGTTTGGGCAAAAAAGGAGAAACACAAGACGATGGAATGTTCATTTTTGATTAAAGGGGTTCAATTTGAGTTTTAATTTCCCGCATTAAAAACTGGTACAGAACATTGCAGCTTGCAGTTTACCAACTACCTCCTGCGCCACCACCAGAGAAGCCTCCACCACCAAAACCTCCACCAAAGCCACCTCCAGAAAACCCACCACCAGATGAGCCACCAAAGCCACCAGAAGAGCCACCATAGCTACCTCTTCCCATATTGCTCAAAATTATGGCGTCCAGGATACTGAAACCTCCAGATTTCCTGCCTCCAGAGCCTCCAGAGCCACCACGTCTGTTTTTGGAAATAGAAATTAAAATGATGATAAATACAATGAACATGAAAAAGATGACTCCAAAGGGGAAGCCTGAATTATTGGAAGATTTTCTGGAGCCTTGGTATTCGCCCATTAAAACTTCAAAAATGGCATCGGTTCCTTTATCCAAGCCACTGTAATAATCACCTCTTTTAAATTCGGGAATAATCACGTTTCTTGTAAGTTCCCCAACAATACCAGCAGTTAATTTGTGTTCCACGCCATAACCCGGAGAAATCCATATTTTTCTGTCGTCTCTAGCCAATAATATAAAAACACCATTATCTTCTTTGGCTTGGCCTATTCCCCATTCGTGAGCCCATTTGGCCGACAAAAGACCAATGTTCTCTCCTTTGGTTGTTGGGATAATGGCTACTACAATCTGTGTGGAAGTGGTGTCGGAATATTTTATGAGTTTTTGTTCCAGACTGTTTTTTTCTGAAGCAGACAATAAAGACGCGTAATCGTAAACACTAGTTTGTTCTTTGGGTGTCTTGGGTATATCGAATTGTGACCACACATTTTGAGTAAGACACAAACCCAAAAACAACATGATAACTAAGCGTATTGGTTTCTGTTTCATTATTTTCCTTTAGATATGTCGTTGGGTAATTCGTTTGTGTCTGCATGATGCCAAGGAAAATACGTCTCCAAGGCTTTACCGGCTTTTAAAATACCATCAACCAAACCTTGTTTAAAATGGCCCGATTTAAATTGTGCCTGTATGGCGTCTTTGGTATCGTTCCAGAAGTTTTTTCCAACCACATCGTTAATGCCTTTGTCGCCATATATAACAAAGGTTTTGTCTTCCACGGCAACATAAATCAAAACGCCATTTTGTTCTTTGGTATTATCCATCTTTAACACATGGAACACTTCCATGGCACGATCAAAAGGGTCAATTTTAGAGGATTTTTCAATATGTACCCGAATCTCACCAGAGGTATTTTTTTCGGCCATTCGAATGGCATGAACAATTTCTTGTTCTTCTTCGGCAGTTAAAAAATCTTCTATTTTAGACATTTTTTCTATAGTTAAATTTAAGGTTGAAGCCATATAATTTAATTGCAATTACTTTTGTTTTATAATTGTTTTGGCCTCAAGGGTTATCAAGTTATTGGGCTATATTAAATAACTCAACAGCAGCATAACTATTTTGTTGTGTTAAAATACTACCATTACATTTTGTTTTGGTAGTATTTCAAATTTACAAAGTTTAATTAAAATCAAATTCTACATCAACTGGTTTTTCAGCGCCAGCTTCAGCATCAAAATAAGGTTTTCCTTCAAAATCAAACATACCAGCCAAAATGGAATTAGGGAATTTTTTCACATGGTTATTATAAGGTTTGATAGCTTCGTTATAACGGGTTCTGGCAGTTTGAATGGTGTTTTCGGTACTGGTTAATTCGTCTTGAAGTTTCAAGAAATTCTGGTTGGCCTTTAATTCTGGATAACGCTCAACCGTAACCAATAATCTAGATAAGGCACTGCTTAATCCACCTTGTGCTTGATTAAATTGCTCTAATTGTTCTGGTGTAATATTGGAAGGGTCTATGGTTGTTTTGGTGGCTTCACTTCTGGCTTTTATGACCGCCTCTAGTGTGCTTTTTTCAAAATCTGCTGCTCCTTTAACTGTGTTTACCAAATTACCAATTAAATCGTTTCTACGTTGGTAAGAGGTTTGTACATTTCCCCAAGCTTCGCTTACGTTTTCATTAAGTTCAATAGCTGTATTATTAAATCCTACAGCCCAATTATAAATGCCAAAACCAATTACGGCAATAATAATTACAGGAATTATCCATTTTTTCATGATAAAGTATTTAAGTGTTAGTGTTTGCTTTATTAGTTGTAAAAGTGATCTAATTGTTACAACTGATTTTTAATTTTAATAAGTTGTGCTTTAATAGCTTCTAATTTACTGATAATTTCGAAGGTTTCCAGAGGTTTTTTCTTTTCTTCTTTTAGGTGTGTTTTGGCACCTTCCAAGGTAAATCCTCTTTCTTTTACCAAATGAAAAATGAATTTTAGGTTTTTTATGTCTTCTGGAGTGAATTTTCTATTCCCTTTGGCGTTTTTTTTGGGTTTCAACACATCGAATTCTTTCTCCCAAAAACGGATTAAAGATGTATTTACATCAAAAGCTTTGGCTACTTCGCCAATACTGTAATATCGTTTTTCGGGTAAATCTATGTGCATTAATCTAAAGATTGGTTTTCTAACGATGCGTGCTCCAACAATTTATTGAACTCTTCAGCAGATAAACTGCCATAGTAGAAGTTGATAGGATTGATGCGCTGATCGTCTTTAAAAATTTCGTAATGTAAGTGTGGTGCTTCAGATCGACCTGTACTGCCAACAAACCCAATAATATCTCCTCGTTTTACTTTTTGGTTTTTTCTAACGTTGTATTTGTATAAATGTGCATACAGGCTAACATAGCCATAGCCATGATTAATTCTTACATGGTTGCCATAACCAGCAGCACCATTATCTGCACGCTCTACCACGCCATCACCAGAAGCATAAACAGGTGTGTCACGAGGTGCCGTAAAATCCATTCCCCAATGCATTTTTCTTACTTTGGTAAATGGATCTGTTCTAATTCCGTAGCCAGAAGCCATTCTGGTTAAATCCTCATTGTTTACGGGTTGTATGGCAGGAATGGCTGTTAGTAATTTTTCTTTTTCTTCAGCTAACTTGGTGATCTCATCCAAGGATTTGGATTGCACTACTATCTGTTTTTGGATTTGGTCCAAACGTTTATGGGTTTCTATTATTAATTTGGAATTGTCAAAGCCTTCTAAATCTTTATATCTATTAATACCGCCAAAACCGGCTTTTCTTTGCTCCTCGGGAATTGGGTTGGCTTCAAAATACAATCTGTAGATATTGTTGTCCCTTTCTGCAATATTGGCTAAAACAACTTCTGTTTCGTCCATTTTTTTATTCAGCAACTCCAGTTGCAATTGGGCATTTTGAAGTTCGTGCCTTAGCCCTTTCTCACGAGGCGATTCTATGTACTGACTGGCAATAAAAACAAATAAAAAAGCAAATAAAGCAGATGCCAACAGAAACAACGAAATGTATTTAACCGTTCTTCTTTTTTTACGCTCTATTTTTCTATAGGAAAGCGTATCTGGATCATAATAATATTTTACCTTACTCATTATCTAATTTATGCTATTTTTGCATGGAATTTATAGGTGTTTGTGTATCTATTGAATTCCAAAACGAACAAACCTACAAAATATTTTCATTGTAAATTTAGTAAAAACTAAACGATAAAATAAGAAAGTAGGGTCTCTCAATCCGAAATTTAAAATAGATTTGTAGAGAAATTGTAAAAAACGCGTCGTTTTTATATAAAATTTAACAAAACAAGCATTCAAATTAACTAGATGAAGTCTCAAGAAGTACGTTCAAAATTTTTAAGTTTTTTTAAAGAGAAAAAACACAGTATTGTACCATCTGCACCAATGGTTTTAAAAGATGATCCTACACTTATGTTTGTGAATTCTGGAATGGCACCTTTTAAGGAATATTTTTTAGGAAATGCCAAGCCAAAAAACAACCGTATTGCAGATACTCAAAAATGCTTACGTGTGTCTGGAAAACACAACGACTTGGAAGAAGTGGGTTACGATACGTACCACCACACACTTTTTGAAATGCTAGGAAACTGGAGCTTTGGCGATTATTTTAAAAAAGAGGCCATTGCTTGGGCTTGGGAACTTCTAACAGAAGTTTATAAAATAGATAAAGACATTCTCTATGTAACTGTTTTTGAGGGAAGCAATGACAGCGATAACCTGTCTATGGATCAAGAAGCCTTCGATTTGTGGAAACAGTTTGTCCCAGAAGACCGAATTTTGATGGGCAATAAAAAAGACAATTTCTGGGAAATGGGAGACCAAGGGCCTTGTGGACCTTGTAGCGAAATCCACGTGGATATTCGTTCTGCTGAAGAAAAAGCCAAAGTGGATGGAAAAACCTTAATAAATAAAGACCATCCTCAAGTGGTGGAAATATGGAATTTGGTGTTTATGCAATACAACCGAAAAGCAAACGGTTCCCTGGAAGTGCTGCCAAACAAACATATAGACACAGGAATGGGCTTTGAGCGCTTGTGCATGGTGTTGCAAGGCGTTCAAAGTAATTACGATACAGATGTTTTTACACCAATTATCAGGGAAATTGAAACCATTTCCAATAAACAATACCTTCCCGTAGGGACAAGTCGCGACTTGTCTGTTACAAATAATAATTTGTCCGTTACAAATAATAATTTGTCCGTTACAAATAATAATTTGTCCGCAACAAATAAAGATTTGTCCGAACAAGAAAAAATTAACATTGCCATTCGTGTTATTTCAGATCACGTTCGTGCAGTAGCATTCTCAATTGCAGATGGCCAATTGCCAAGCAACACAGGGGCAGGTTATGTGATTAGACGGATTTTACGTCGTGCCATTCGTTACAGTTTTACATTTTTGGAACAGAAAGAGCCATTTATTTATAGATTGGTAGATGTGTTAAGCCAGAAAATGGGAGAAGCCTTTCCTGAACTTAAAGCCCAAAAACAATTGATAGAGAATGTTATTAGGGAAGAAGAACAATCGTTTTTAAGAACCTTGGATCAAGGGTTGGTACTGCTAAACAGAATTGTAGAAGATGAAACATCGGATGTGATATCTGGAGAAAAAGCATTCGAATTATACGACACCTTTGGTTTTCCTATAGATTTAACGGCTTTAATTCTTCGTGAAAAAGGCTTGAAATTGGATGAAGCTGGTTTTCATGCAGAAATGAAAAAACAAAAAGACCGTTCTCGTGCAGCCAGTGAAATGAGTACCGAAGACTGGACCATTTTAAAAGAAGATGCCGTTCAGGAATTTGTTGGTTATGATATGTTGGAAACTAAAGTAAAAATTACACGATACAGAAAAGTGATATCCAAAAAAGATGGCGCCATGTATCAGTTGGTTTTCAATTTAACACCTTTTTATCCGGAAGGAGGAGGGCAAGTAGGTGACAAAGGTTATTTGGAAGATGCTCATGGAGACATTGTTTATATCTTAGACACCAAAAAAGAGAATAATGTTATTATTCATTTTGCTAAAAACCTGCCCAAACATTTAGAAGAAACATTTACGGCAACGGTAGATGCCAAACAACGTTACAGGACAGAGTGCAACCATACGGCAACACACTTGTTGCATCAAGCTTTAAGGGAAATTTTAGGAGACCATGTAGAGCAAAAAGGCTCAGCAGTGCATTCAAAATACTTGCGTTTTGATTTTTCACATTTCTCTAAGCTAACTTCTGAAGAATTACGGGATGTGGAAAGTTTTGTAAATGCCAGGATTGCAGGAAAACTACCTCTACAGGAAAAACGTAATATTCCTATGGAACAAGCTTTGGAAGAAGGTGCCATAGCTCTTTTTGGTGAAAAATATGGCGATACGGTTCGTGCCATTCGTTTTGGGCAATCCATGGAGCTTTGTGGCGGAACACACGTAAAGAACACAGGCGATATTTGGTATTTTAAAATTGTTTCTGAAGGAGCTGTGGCTGCAGGAATCCGAAGGATAGAAGCCATAACAAACGATGCTGTTAAAGACTATTTTGAAGATGCCAATAAAGCATTTACAGATATAAAAAGCCTGCTGAACAATCCTAAAGAACCTATAAAAGCTTTAGAGAGCCTTCAAGCAGAAAATGCCGATTTAAAGAAGCAAATTGAAAGTTTGCTTAAAGACAAGGCAAAAAACATAAAAAGTGATCTTAAAGCAGAATTGACTGAAAAGAATGGCATTCTATTTTTAGCAAAGAAATTGGACTTGGATGCTGCTGGAATAAAAGATGTTTGTTTTGAAATGGGAAGCCAGTATTCTAATTTGTTCTTGATATTTGGTGCCGAAAACGATGGTAAAGCCTTATTATCCTGTTACATTTCCAAAGAATTGGTTTCAGAAAAAGGATTGAATGCAGGACAAATAGTTAGGGAATTGGGAAAATATATCCAAGGAGGTGGAGGAGGACAGCCTTTCTTTGCAACAGCAGGAGGGAAACATCCAGAAGGTATTGATGAAGCTTTAAAAGCCAGTGAGAACTATATAAAATAATATTCGTAGTTTTTGTCCAGAAAAACGCAGGGCAAAACCTAAGAGATTCACAGAGAATTTTAAAAAAAAAGTCTCTGTGAATCTCTGTGTAACAAGTGGTCTTATAAAATACATTAATGAATCTTCAAACAAAAATCCAAGTAAAAAAGCAACCACATAATCAAATAGATTATCAATCAAAGCTATTTTTAATTGGATCGTGTTTTGTTGAGAATATAGGGTCGAAATTAGAGTATTTTAAATTTAAAACCCTTCAAAATCCGTTTGGTATTTTGTTTCACCCTTTAGCCATAGAAAACTTAATAACCAATGCCATTAATGAAAAAGTGTATATTGAAGAGGATCTCTTTTTTCAAAACGAACAATGGCATTGTTTTGAGGCGCATTCCAAATTAAGTTCCACATCCAAAAACGATTTGTTGAATGGTTTAAACCAGCAAATTCAAGCTGCAAATCATCAAATAAAAGATACAACACATATAATTCTTACTCTAGGAACTGCTTGGGTCTATAGGTTTATAGATACAGATGCCATTGTGGCCAATTGCCATAAAGTTCCACAAAAGAGGTTTTTAAAGGAATTACTTTCAGTAGACGACATTTTGCAATCCCTTCAAGCTATTGTAAGTTTAATTAAAAGTGTGAATAAAAAAGCAACCATAGTTTTTACAGTGTCTCCAGTAAGACATTTAAAAGATGGGTTTGTGGAAAACACCCAAAGTAAGGCACATTTAATTTCAGCCATACATGAATTTTTAAATCAACAACCTGTCCTTACCGAAATGAGACTTTCGGGCAACCCAACAATCTGCAATCAGCAAACTTTTTATTTCCCAGCTTACGAACTTATGATGGATGAACTTCGGGATTATCGATTTTATGCAGAAGACATGGTTCATCCCAATCAAACAGCCATTAATTATATTTGGGAAATATTTAAAGACGTTTGGATTTCAAACAACGCGTTTAAAACCATGGACGAAGTTGAGACTATCCAAAAAGGGCTTCAGCACAAACCATTCAATCCAAATTCCGAAGCACATCAATTGTTTCTTCAAAAATTATCAGAGAGAATAGACAGGCTGCAATTGCGATTCCCACATATTTTGTTTTAAACTCTCCAACCTATTTTGTCAAGTATCCATACCTTGTTTTAAAAATACGTAATTCTTCGTATTGATTGCCAAACCGTTAATTTGCAATTTTGGAATATTATTAACCTCAAAAATATTTCAACAATGAGAACTTTAAAACATGTCACATTACTATTAATGTGTTTTTCGCTAATTACTTTTACTTCTTGCTCCAACGATGATGATGGAGGAGATGGAGGAGGTGGTGGAGGAGCTGCTTCAGGTACTATTACAGCCAAGATTAACGGAAGCTCTTTTACTTCTTTAGAAATGACTTCTTTTGCAAATACCACAACAGGTGGAGGGCAAACCACATTGGTCATGCAAGGGAACACACAATCTCAAGCTATTAATATGATTATTAATGGTTATGATGGTGTAGGTACTTATCAGCTAAGTGATGATAATGTATTTCGCTCTGCTTCTTATATAGAGCCTAATATTAGTGATCCAATGGCAACACAAACATGGAATGCGCCTTTCCAAGATTCTGGAGTGGTTGGGGAAATTAAAATTTCGGAAGAAACCGATACCAATATTAAAGGGACTTTCAATTTTACTTGTAAAAACAGTAATGATGGAACGACCAAAAACGTTACGGAAGGTTCTTTTAACTTGAATAAGCAACAGTAAATACGCTTGTACAACTTCTTAAAGTCTTGACAATTAAATCTTGTTGTTGAGATTAAACCCGATTAGGCGCAATACAGGTAGGTTGTTGCGCTTAATCTTTTTAAAACATCGTTTTATCGAAAAATTATTTAGTATCTACCATTAAATTGTATTTTTATTATGCTATTAATCAATTTTTATAAACAAACATCAGGCAACATCTACTTTTGAGGGATCGCGTTTGATGTTTTTTATATCTATAATGTAAACAATAGCATGCTTTAAATATCTTAATAAAGCATTGGGTTATGGATTTCAATTTTCTATTTTCTTTAGTTCTGTTCATGCTTATAAGTATCTTGTTGCTTTTGAGCTTAAAAACCATTAGGGCAACCAAATGGCAGGCCAAAAACGCTCAAGAAAACTACTTAAAGTTGCATAAAAAGCTGGTTGACAGCAGGTTGATGCAAGAACAGAATGTGGAAAAAAACGCTTTTTTGGAACGTTATAATAAATCTTTGTTAAATACCTTATTTGAAATTACAAAAGAGCTGCTATTAACAAAAAAGAGTATATTAGAAGAGTATTACAATTAATTATATGAAGAAATTATTACTCATTTTTATAAGCCTGTTTTTTAATCTCCATGGCTTTTCACAAAACCCAGTAAAAATTATTGATAGTTTAAAAATTGAACTTTCAAAAAAACCAGACGAAGCAACAAAAGCTAAAATTTATGGAGATTTAACTTGGTATTACTGTTCTGTTTCAACAGATTCTGCTCTAGTTTATGGAAAAAAGGCCATGAATTTAGCTGAAAAAATGAATGATTCTGTTTTTTTAGCTCAAACGTTTAATGATTATGCTACAGTATATTATTTAAAAGGAGATTACGATGTCTCTGAAGATCTATTAAAAAAGTCTTTAAAAATTAGAAATAAGCTTCAAGATTCTTCAGGAATTGCTGCTGTAAATTCTAAATTAGGAAATATTTATTATAAGAAATCTCTCCTTGATAGTTCCATGATTTATTTTTTAAAATCGTTGAAGTATTACGATGATATTGGAAATAAGGTTGTTGCAAATTCCCTGAAAAGTAATATTGCTAACATTTATATGACGTTAAAGAATTATTCTAAAGCAGAACAATACTTAAATGAAAATATTACATTTTTCCAGGAAAATAATCAGTTAGAATATTTAAGTAATTCCTTTGTGAGCATGGCTAGTCTTTATTTATTTAAAAAAGACACTACAAATGCCATAAACTACTTAAAGAAAGGAATAAAAGAAGCTGAAAAAGTTAATGCATATCCAACTTTAGGTTCTGCCTATAATAATTTAGGAACTATTTATAGCGACAAAAAAGATTATAAACTAGCCAAACAATATGTTCTTAAATCTATTGAAATAAGAGAGAAAAGTAATTTAGGAACAGAATTGGCAAGTTCTAAATTAACCCTTGCTGGTATTTACAATAATTTAGGCGAGTTTAATAAAGCGAAACCTATTTTATTAGAAAGTTTAAACGTGTTTATTAATGAAAAAGTAGTAGATAAAAGTTTATTAGTTTACTTGCAACTTATACCAGTATATGCTAGCGAATCTAAACCAGATAGTGTGGCATATTACACAAATTTATATATTAAAAATCAAGATCTTGTCCAGCAAGAAAACGCGCTTAAATTAAGTAGTGAGTTAGAAACTAAATACGAAACCGAAAAAAAAGAAAAAGAAATTTTGTTGCAACAAGCACAAATTTCTATTAAAGAACAAGACTTAAAAACCAAAAACTATCAAATTATTAGTCTAATTGTTTTAGCTATTATTTTATCATTATTTGGTTATTTATTGTACAACCAACAAAAATTAAAACACAACCAACTTAAAAAAGAAACCGAGTTAAAAGAAGCTCTAATTAAAATCGAAACCCAAAACAAACTGCAAGACCAACGTTTAAGAATCAGTAGAGATTTACATGATAATATTGGTGCGCAATTAACTTTTATCATTTCGTCTTTAGATAATTTAAAATATGGATTCAAACTCCCAGACAATCTAAACGACAAACTTAAATACATTAGTGAGTTTACCTCTTCGACCATTTATGAACTTAGGGATACCATTTGGGCCATGAACAAAAGCGAAATTAGTTTTGAGGACTTACAATCCAGGATTTCCAATTTTATAGAAAAAGCAAATAAATCGTCCCATGCCGTAACCTTTAATTTTAACGTGGACAAAGAATTGAAAAACCATAAAATGTTCACATCTGTTCAAGGTATGAACATCTATAGGATTATTCAGGAAGCCATAAACAACGCATTAAAATATGCCAATGCCACTCAAATTGATGTCGACTTTTCATCAAAGAATACTGTTTACGAACTAATAATTACAGATAACGGAATAGGTTTCGACCTCAATAACATTGAATTTGGCAATGGTATAAACAACATGAAAAAACGCGCTCATGAACTGGAAGCAGAGTTTGAAATAACATCTCAATTGAACAATGGAACAACCATAAGGGTCTATAAAACAAGGAATACGTAATTCTTCGTATTATTTTATATCATTTATATGGTTATTTTAGTAAAAATTAGAACACATGAATATTAAAATTGCCATAGTAGACGACAATTCGTTTCTTATAAATGCCGTTAAGGAAAAACTCTCCTTTTTTGAAGATTTAAATTTTAAATTTTCTGCCTTAAATGGTTCCGATTTATTGGTTAAACTGGAAGACAACCACAACATAGATTTGATTTTAATGGATATAGAAATGCCAATTTTAAATGGTATAGAAACCACAGAAATCGTTAAACAAAAATATCCTCACATTAAAATAATCATGCTCACGGTTTTTGATAACGACGAAAATATTTTCAAGTCCATTAAGGCAGGAGCGGACGGTTATTTGCTAAAAGAGATCAATGCCCAGGATTTGCACGATGGCATTTTGGAAACCTTAAATGGAGGTGCAGCCATGAATCCGTCCATTGCATTAAAAACGTTAAAGCTGCTCCGAAACCCTTTAAACATAGAAAACCAACAGGAACAGGAAGACATCAAACTAACCGCAAGAGAAATCGAGGTCTTGGAACAATTAAGTAAGGGCTTAAGTTATAATGCCATAGCACAGAATTTGATACTCTCTACAGGAACTGTTAGAAAACATATAGAAAACATATACAACAAACTTCAGGTACACAATAAAATAGAAGCCTTACAAAAGGCTAAAAAAAACAACTTAATTTAAAAAAAAGTGTTTTAAGCTAATTTCCGTTTTTTTGTCTATTTTTAGGAATGCGCAAAATTCTATTAGGAGTCATCATAACACTAACAATACTCTTCGCTTTTAAATATTGCGAAGATAAAAAAGATGAAAAAATAGTTCTTCGGGAAAGTTCTGCCTTAATACAAGAACACATTAAAAACGTTGGAAAACTAGTTGTTACCGAAGGCCATTTTAGCGAAGTTTTCACATATAAAAATTCTAAAGCAGTTTTTGCCGATTTGGTCAATGCTGAAAAAAAAGCATTGGTAGTGGTCAATGCAGATGTAACCATTGCATACGACTTAAGTAAAATTGAATATCAAATTGATGAAGCAACCAAAACACTAAACATTACAAGTATTCCAGAAGAAGAAATAAAGATCAATCCCGATTTTGAGTATTATGATGTCCAGGCAGATTACCTAAATCCTTTTGAAGCCAAAGACTACAATGCCATTAAAGAAACAGTAACTAAATCTTTAATGAAAAAGGTAAACGCTTCAACCTTTAAATTAAATGCCAAAAATAGATTGATCAGTGAATTGTCAAAATTCTATATCCTTACCAATTCATTGGGTTGGACACTGCAGTACAATCACAACCCCATTGATTCTTCCAACGGATTTCAAAATCTAGAAGTCTTGAAAAATTAAAAGGCCTTGCCTCAAGAGAGGCTGACTTGCTTTGAGAAAAAGACCTAGAGTTTTTTTTGCAAACTGCGCTACCCCCCACACCAAACGGCTTCAATACCATGCTTGTTTAAAACAGAAGCTGCACTGGCAGAACGCATGCCACTGGCACAACAGGCAATAACAGGTTTGTTCATTTTTTTAATGTCTTCAATTTTACCATTAAGCATTTGCAACGGAATATTCTTAGAACCAGGAATTGCGCCTTGGCTAAATTCAGCTTTGGTTCTTACATCTATAATAATGGCTTTTCTAGATTGAAAATCCTTAATTTTATCAGTTTTGTTACCTGTTAAAAAATCCAATAATCCCATAATTTATTTTTTTACAAAGTACTTTAATTTATTTCAAAATAAATGTAACAAGAGTTACAACTTATTTTTTAAGTATCTTCAGCCTCTATTTTGAAACATCCTTGATCAAAGCTTATATCGCTAAGTTGTCTGAAAGTAGGGTGTTCCATGTGACTGTTAATAGATAATAGATGTAAGCACATGAAAGAGATTACACGTAAAGACGAAATTATTAAAACGGCAGCCAAACTTTTTAAAGAAAAGGGTTATAGCGCTGTAACCATGAGAGATTTGGCAACAGCCATGGGAATAAAAGCTGCAAGTTTGTATAACCATATCAGTTCCAAACAGGAAATCCTGAAAGAGATTATTATTTCTTTGGCTGAAGCATTTACGCAAGGCATGGAACAAATTAAGATGTCCAATAATACTTGTGTGGAAAAATTAAACAAAATTGTAGAACTGCACGTGTCCATTACGAGCCAAAATACCTTTGGTATGGCGTCCCTAAATAACGACTGGATGCATCTGGAAGAACAATTGGATTATTATCTTGAATTACGCTTGAATTATGAAGAAAATTTTAGAAGTATTTTAAAATCTGGCATACAAAATGGCGAAATTTCAAACAAAAACATTGAGGTTATGTTGTTTTCCATGTTGTCCACATTACGTTCCTTATATATTTGGATCCCGAACAAAGATGCTATCAACGTAAAAAAACTTAGTGCCCAATTAAGCAATGTGCTTATTGAAGGTATTCGCTAGTAGTACAACCTATGGTTGTAATGTTTATTTTCATAAAAGACCAACCCATTCCTTAACTTAAAACTAAGGGGCGGAAATAGGCAAAAAAGATTCAAATTTATTTTGTAAATTTGTAAACCTAACTAACAAGCGTTAGTTGGCTTTCCCTTAAGGAAGATGGCGCAAGGCGTCGGAAAGTGTTTTATTAAACTTAAAAAGATGTCTGTAGCAAGCTAATTTGCGCAGAGTCTTAAGTCAGACATAATTATGGCAGATTTTTTTAAATTAAAAGTTGCAGACATATATAAGGAAACAAAAGATACAGTTGTTATATCTTTTGAAGTTCCAGACCATTTAAAAGAAAAATTCAAATTCAAACAAGGTCAACATCTTACACTACGAAAAAACATTAACGGTCAGGACATACGCAGAAACTATTCTCTGTGTACCAGCCCTTTTGACAACCAATGGAAAGTAGCGGTAAAAACCATTCGTCAAGGTGTTTTTTCAAATTATGCCTTCAATGAATTAAAAAAAGGGGACGAGTTGGAGGTGATGCCGCCACATGGAGAGTTTTATGTGGAGTGCGAACCCGAAAGTTCAAAAAATTACATAGCCTTTGCAGCAGGTAGTGGAATAACACCCATGATATCCATTATAAAAACACATCTGCATTTGGAACCAAATAGTACATTCAAGCTGTTTTACTTGAATCGCACTGTAAAATCCATTATCTTTAAAGAAGAAATTGAGCAGCTTAAAAATGAATTTTTCGATCGCTTTCAGGTTTTCTATTTTTTAACCAAAGAGCAACGAGATATCCCGTTTTTAAATGGACGCTTTGATGAGGAAAAACTGGCTATATTAACAAAAACCTTCATAGATATTCCAGATACGGCTCATGCGTTTATTTGTGGTCCTCAAAACATGATATTCTTGATTCGCGACGAGCTTGAAAAAGCAGGACTGTCTAAAGAAAAAATACATTATGAGTTGTTTTTCTCTGGAAGCAGCGAAGAAGAGAATAAACATATAGCTGAAATTTTAGAAGAAAAAACAGATGGAACCGAAGTGACCATAATAGATGGAGGAAAAGAATTCCATTTTGTTATGGACGATGATTTCGACAACATCTTGGATGGCGCACTTGCTGCTGGAGCCGATTTGCCTTTTGCCTGTAAAGGTGGCGTTTGCAGTACTTGTAAATGTCAAGTGAAGGAAGGCTCAGTAAAAATGAAAATAAATTATGCGCTAGAGGAAAAAGAAGTGGCACAGAATTTTGTGTTAAGTTGTCAAGCTGTGCCAACCAGTAAAAAAGTAGTGGTAGATTTTGACGTATAAATGAAATTGTAGCTGTTGATGGAAAGCAGCATAATAGAAAGTTCCTGCAAGATTTTCAATCCCGAAGCGTTGGGACTTGCAGGTTTAAAATACTAATTTAAAAACAAATCCTAGTAAACTCTTTAAGAAAGAGTTGAGGTGAGTCTTATGGGAGAAGAACAAATAAAGAATTTAGAAGCTCAATTTGAGGCACGTATTGCGCGTGACGAGAAAATTGAACCAAAAGATTGGATGCCAGAAAAATATCGTCAAACACATATCAGGCAGATATCCCAGCATGCACATTCTGAAGTGGTTGGAATGCTTCCAGAAGGAAATTGGATCACCAGAGCACCTTCATTAAGAAGAAAAGTAGCCTTATTGGCTAAAATTCAAGACGAAGCTGGTCATGGGTTGTACTTGTATTCTGCTTGCGAAACCTTAGGGGTTTCCAGAGACGAACTCTACGAGCAATTACATTCAGGAAAAGCAAAATACTCTTCAATTTTCAATTATCCTACCATCACATGGGCAGATATGGGAGCCATTGGTTGGTTGGTAGATGGAGCAGCCATTATCAATCAAGTACCATTGTGCAATACCTCCTATGGTCCATATGCTAGAGCCATGGTTCGTGTTTGCAAGGAAGAAAGTTTTCACCAACGTCAAGGGTATGAAATCATGCTTAAGTTGGCTAATGGAACACCAGAACAAAAAGCTATGGCACAAGATGCCCTTAACCGTTGGTGGTGGCCTAGTTTAATGATGCTGGGACCTACTGATGCAGAATCAGTTCATACAGAGCAGTCCATGAAATGGAAATTAAAACGAAAATCCAATGACGAATTGCGTCAGCAATTTATAGATCAAACGGTTCCTCAAGCCGATATTTTAGGTTTAACCATACCAGATCCAGATTTAAAATGGAATGAAGAAAAAGGAAGTTATGATTTTGGCGAAATTGATTGGGATGAATTCTGGCAGGTTGTTAAAGGCCATGGGCCATGCAATAAAGAACGTATGAAAGCAAGGGTTGGAGCTTGGGAGCGTGGCGAATGGGTTCGTGATGCAGCCATGGCGTATGCCGAAAAACAACAAAAAAGAAAAGAAAAACAAGTCGTATAATAATTTATGATTGAAGATTATCGATTTGAGATTTTAAAATCAACAATCAACAGTCAACAATCAGCAATCAACAATAATCATGTCAACAACAAAAAATTGGCCACTTTGGGAAGTCTTCGTAAGAAGTAAAAACGGATTAGAACATCGCCATTTTGGAAGTCTACATGCTGCCGATGCTGAAATGGCATTAGAAAACGCAAGGGATGTATATACTAGAAGAAATGAAGGTGTAAGTATTTGGGTTGTAGAGTCCAAACATATTACAGCCTCAAATCCAGAGCATAATGGTGAAATGTTTGAACCAGCTCAAGATAAAGTGTATCGTCATCCAACATTTTATGAATTGCCTGATGAGGTAAAATATATGTAAAATTCCTCAGAAAGCAGGAATCTTAAACTTAATGGTTTGTGTTACATGTGGTATTCCTGTTTTTTTAAAAACTAGGGATAACAAGAATTAAAAATATAAATTGAAGTTTTTCAAGTTCAACTTCAAATTCAAGTTCAAATGAAAGAAAACTTATATAAATATATCTTGGGTATTGCAGATAATTCCTTAATTCTTGGGCAAAGGTTAGGAGAATTAACTGGTCATGGACCAAGTCTTGAAACAGACATAGCTTGCACTAATTTATCATTGGATTTGTTAGGGCAAGTAAGAAGCTACTATCAGTATGCGGCAAAAATATTAGGGAATGGAAAAACTGAAGATGATATAGCAATGCTTCGATTGGAACATGAGTATTTAAATGTATTATTGGTGGAACAACCAAATACAGACTTTGCTTATAGTATGGGACGTCAGTTTTTATTCGATGTGTATCACTTCCTCTTTTTAAATGAACTTCAAAAAAGTACAGATATTACTTTATCTGCCATTGCCATAAAATCTATAAAAGAAGTAAGCTATCACCAACGTTTTTCTTCAGATTGGATAAAACGTTTGGGAGATGGTACAGAAGAAAGCCATCAAAAAATGCAAACAGCTATAGATGATTTATGGACATATACAGACGAATTGTTTCGTCAAACAGAAGCAGATATCGCAATGGTTACTGAAGGAGTTGGGGTAGATGTTACTAAACTTAAGGACACATATTATAAAAAAGTAGCTGAAGTTTTGGAAGAAGCAACCCTAAAAATCCCTGAATCCAAATATTTTCAAAAAGGAGGAAAACACGGAATTCATACAGAACACATGGGTTATTTATTGGCAGATCTGCAATACATGCAACGTGCATATCCTAATATGGAATGGTAAGGAATTCATGCACAGACAGAAATCCCATAAAAAAACATCATGCTGAACTTGTAGAAGCATCTCAATAATGGTAACAGAAAAACAACATATCGACCAAATTCTAATTCCAATTCTAGAACAGGTTTCAGATCCTGAAATTCCGGTTCTTTCAATTATGGATATGGGAGTGGTTCGTTCTGCTGTCATTCAAAACAACGTTGTAAAGGTTCAAATAACACCAACCTATAGTGGCTGTCCAGCTATGGATGTCATTGGGGACGATATAAAAGTTGCTTTAAAAAAAGCAGGATACCATTCTGAAATTGAATTGATTTTGGCTCCAGCCTGGACAACCGATTGGATTACTCCAAGAGGTAGAAAAGCTTTGGAAGAATACGGTATTGCAGCTCCTTTAAGTCCAGAGGCTGATAAAGAAGCTCTTTTGGGAAATAAAAAAATAGTGGCATGTCCACAATGTGGATCTACAAACACAAGATTAGTTAGTCAGTTTGGTTCAACAGCTTGTAAAGCACAGTTTCAATGTGAAGACTGTCAGGAACCTTTTGACTATTTTAAATGTTTAAAGTAAATGTCATTCAGAACGAAGCGAAGAATCTTATTTTGAGATTGCCACGTCCTTCGTCCTTGCAATGACAAATAAAATAAGGTATGAGCAATAATTCAATACTACTAAAAATTGAAAACAGTATAGCGTTCATTACGCTTAACAGACCAGAAGTATTTAATAGTTTCAATCGGGATATGGCTTTAAGTTTACAAAGCATATTAGATGATTGTGAATCCAATAACACTGTTAGAGCCATTGTTTTAACTGGAAATGGTAAAGCTTTTTGTGCAGGTCAAGATTTAAAAGAAGTAACATCTCCAGAATTAAACCCAGGATTTAAAAAAATTCTGGAAGAACATTATAATCCCATAATAACTCGAATCAGAAACATTGAAAAACCAATCATAGGAGCTATCAATGGTGTGGCAGCAGGAGCTGGAGCAAACATAGCCTTGGCTTGTGATGTGGTTGTGGCTCATGAAAAAGTGAGCTTTATACAAGCATTTAGTTTAATAGGGCTGATACCGGATAGTGCTGGAACCTTTTTTTTGCCTAGACTCATAGGTTTTCAAAAAGCATCGGCTTTAGCCATGTTGGGAGATAAAATCCCTGCAGATGAAGCTGAGCGCTTGGGCATGATTTACAAAGTGATCCCTTTAGAAACTTTCGAAGACGAAGTAAATAAATTGGCTTATAAAATGGCGAATATGCCAACCAAAGCCTTGGGATTAATCAAAAAAAGTTTAAACCAGTCTCTTACCAATAACCTAGATCAGCAATTGGCTTTAGAATCAAAATATCAAATAGAGGCGGCAGGAACAGAAGATTATGCCGAAGGTGTCGCAGCTTTTATAGAAAAAAGAAAACCTGAATTTAAAGGGAAATGATTATTGATTGTAGATTTCTGATTGTAGATTTAAGCTAAAATAAATAATATGAAACCTAATCAGTTAGAAAATAGATTAATTCAGTTTGCAATTGATGTTATTATGGTTTGTAGAATAAAGGATAATTCATTTGCTTCAGAACATCTAGCTAAACAACATATAAGATCGGCAACCTCTGTCGCTTTAAATTATGGTGAAGCTCAAGGTGGAAAATCTGCTCGCGACTTTCTTCATAAAATGAAAATCTGTTTAAAGGAATTATGAGAATGCTTATTAAATATGAAAATTCAGAAGGGAGCCAAACTTATAACTGATATTGGTGCTTTTAGATAAATTATTAGATGAAAATAACCAATTGATTTCAATATTTATTGTTAGAATTAAAACGGCATCATTAAAATTAAAACCATAAATTGAATATGATATTAAACTTCAACAATCATAAATCGTTAATCAACAAGCAACAAGAATGAACATAGGAATAATCGGAAGTGGAACCATGGGAAGTGGCATTGCTCAAGTGGCTGCAACTTCTGGATGCAAAGTAAAGTTATTCGATACCAACCAAGCAGCTTTGGATAAAGCCAGAGTTGCCTTGGAAAAAATATTGGCAAGATTGGTTGAAAAAAGGTAGAATTGTCACCTCTGAAAAAGATAGAATCCAAGCAAACATTTCTTATGTAGAAACGTTAAAAGATTTGTCAGATTCCAATCTTACAATAGAGGCCATAGTTGAAAATCTTGAAATAAAGAAAAACTTGTTTTCAGAACTGGAAAGTTATGTGTCTGATGCTTGTATTATAGCATCAAACACTTCCAGCTTGTCCATAGCGTCCATAGCCTCTTCATTGCAAAAACCAGAGCGTTGTATTGGAATTCATTTTTTCAATCCTGCGCCATTAATGAAATTGGTGGAGGTGGTTCCTGCCATTCAAACCTCGCAGGAAGTCCTTGAAACATCAGTGAAAATCATTAAGGATTGGAAAAAAACCGTTGCTGTGGCTAAAGACACACCTGGTTTTATAGTCAACCGGGTGGCCAGGCCATTTTATGGTGAAGCCTTACGTATTTATGAAGAAGGGATAGCGAGTTTTGAAACTATAGATTCAGCCATGAAAAATATAGGAGGTTTCAGAATGGGACCTTTTGAACTTATGGATTTTATTGGAAACGATGTCAATTATACTGTAACTGAAACCGTTTTTACAGCCTTTTATTTCGATCCAAGATATAAACCAGCGTTCACTCAAAAACGCTTTGCAGAAGCTGGGTATCTAGGTAGAAAATCAGGTAAGGGCTATTATGATTATGATAAAAACGGACATCTCATTCAGCGTGATTCTGTCATTCAGCCAGAAAACGAAGAACCTCTTAAACAACTTATATTCAATCGTATTTTGGTCATGCTCATCAACGAAGCAGCCGATGCTTTGTTTTTAAATATCGCATCGGCTGAAGATATTGATAATGCCATGACCAAAGGGGTCAATTACCCAAAAGGCCTGTTGGCTTGGGCAGACGAAAAAGGCATGGATTGGTGTGTTTCAAAAATGGATGAATTATACAATGAATATCATGAAGATAGATATCGTTGTAGTCCGTTGCTGCGAAAAATGAACAACGAAAATAAGACGTTTTTTAAGTAAATTAATGAGGTATTTGGAAATAGATGTTAGTATGAAAAGTAACCATTATTTTAAGTTTGAAGAAGTACAAGTTTATCAAAAAACCATGGATTTGGAAGAGGTAGTACATGCTTTGGTAAAAGATATTCAAAATCATGAAATTTATGCTCTTTCATTTCAGTTTAGAAGTATTTCAGATTCTTTAGCGATAAATATTGCTGAAGGTTCCAATAACTCAGGTGCTAATTTTAAAAGCTATTTTAAAAATGGCTTGGGATAGTTTCCTTTTATGTAACTGCATCAACTAAAGCGAGATTAAGAGGTTAAAAAGCATTAGAAGAAGATGAAGAAAATAGAAAAATGATAACAGAAATCTCAAAAATGATTTCAGTATTAAGAAATCATCAAAAAAAATAAATAATTAAGATCTTTAGGTTGAGATAGGCCTTTGGTCTCTCATCTATAAATAACTCATTAGCAATATGAAACCAGAGCAAATCCCACATAAAATGTTAAGTCAGGACGCTTTTAGCCAATGGCTAGGTATCAAAATCCTGGAATGTGAAATAGGACGTTGTAAAGTTGGTATGACCATTAGAAAAGAGATGCTAAACAGTATGTATAAAGCCCATGGAGGCATTAGCTATGCCTTAGCAGATACTGCTTTCGGGTTTGCTGCAAACACACATGGAAAATATGCCGTTTCAATTGAAACCAGCATCAATCACATCGAAGCATTAAACGAAGACGATTATATTGTGGCAGAATCTGTTATAGAAAATGTTAAAAACAAATTAGGTTTCAACATTATTGAAGTTAAAAGAGGTGAGGAGCTTGTAGCTTTATTTAAAGGCGTCGTTTATAGAACAAGTAAAGATTGGCAAGAATAAAAGCAATCATTAAATAGTGTAATTATGAAATGGCAAGGAAGAAGACAAAGTAAAAATTTAGACGATCGTCGTGGCATGGGAACCAAAGGTAAACTAGCTGCAGGTGGAGGCATTGTTGCAGTAATTGTGATACTCTTGCAACTTTTTGGTGGCGAAACAGGTCAGCAAATAGCTCCTATTATAGAACAAATTAACCAAGGACAAACCACACAACAGGTTCAAGAAAGAGAACTCACAGCCCAAGAAAAGGAAGTAGGGGATTTTGTAGCAACTGTTTTGGCAGACACTGAAGACGTATGGAACCAAATTTTTAGAGACAATAATCTAGGAGATTACAAAGAACCAACCATGGTACTTTTTTCTGATGCTGTAAGAAGTGGCTGTGGAAATGCAAGCTCTGCCTCTGGGCCTTTTTACTGTCCAGCAGATCAAAAATTATATATGGATTTAACTTTTTTCGATGAACTTAAAACACGTTTTGGCGCTCAAGGTGGCGATTTTGCCATTGCTTACGTTACAGCTCACGAGATTGGACATCATATTCAAACCCTACTTGGAACCTCACAAAAAGTAAGACAATTGCAACAACAAACCAATAAAGTTGAAGCCAATAAACTTTCGGTCGCTCAAGAACTTCAAGCAGATTTTTATGCTGGTGTTTGGGCGCATCACAACCAAGAATATCTAGAAGCTGGAGATATTGACGAAGCACTAAGTGCGGCCAATGCTGTTGGAGACGATGCCATACAAAAAAGAGTTCAAGGAGATGTTGTGCCAGATAGTTTTACACATGGAACATCGCAACAACGTATGGAGTGGTTTATGAAAGGTTATAATACTGGAGATATAAGATTGGGTGATACGTTTTCGGTAATATTAAACTAACTAAAATCTAAAAATCAACAAATCCTGCAAGGTTTTATCCAGAAGCGTTGCGACTTGTAGGGTTAAAATAGAATACATTTTAATAAGATTCCCATTTTAGGGGAAATATAAAACTTATGAAAGAAGCATATATCATAGATGGAGTTCGTACTCCAATAGGAAGTTATCAAGGCACATTATCAGCTGTTCGTACAGACGATCTAGCTGCCTTGGTCATTGAAGAAATAGTAAAAAGAAACCCAAACATCCCCAAAGAAGCCTACAACGATGTGATATTGGGTTGTGCCAATCAAGCTGGGGAAGACAATCGGAATGTGGCTAGAATGGCATCACTCTTAGCAGGATTGCCATATACAGTTCCTGGAGAAACAGTTAACAGATTGTGCAGTTCTGGACTTTCCGCTATCATACATGCCAATAGAGCCATAAAAGCTGGAGATGGCGATGTGTTTATCTCTGGAGGTGTAGAAAACATGACACGTGGTCCTTACGTTATAGCAAAACCTTCTAAAGGTTTTGGAACCGATGCCAAAATGTACGATTCCAGTTTTGGCTGGCGCTTTGTCAATCCGAAAATGCAAAAAATGTATGGAACAGATGGCATGGGAAATACAGCTGAAAATCTGGTGGAAAAATATAATATCTCTCGCGAAGATCAAGATAAATTTGCTTATTGGAGCCAAATGAAAGCTTCAAAAGCACAAGAAAACGGTCGTTTAGCCAAAGAAATTGTAACAGTTGAAATTCCACAAAGAAAAAAAGATCCAATCCTGTTTTCAAAAGATGAATTTGTGAAACCAGGAACAACTTTAGAGGTTTTGGCCAAATTAAGAGGAGCTTTTAAAGCTGAAGGAGGAAGCGTCACAGCTGGAAATTCTTCAGGATTGAATGATGGAGCTGCTGCAACAATCATTGCTTCAGAAGCAGCTGTAAAAAAATACAATTTAAAACCATTGGCAAGAATTGTCAGTTCAGCAGTTGTTGGTGTAGAACCCAGGATTATGGGAATTGGACCAGTAGAGGCTTCAAATAAAGCATTGGAAAAAGCAGGATTGACCATGGACAACATGGACATTATAGAATTAAACGAAGCCTTTGCTGCTCAGGCATTGGCTTGTACAAGAGCTTGGGGACTTGCCGACAATGACCCAAGATTAAACCCTAATGGTGGTTCCATTGCGATAGGTCATCCTCTTGGTGTAACTGGTACAAGAATCGCATATTCTGCAGCTTTGGAATTGCATGAACAACAAAAACGTTATGCATTAATTACCATGTGTATTGGTGTTGGCCAAGGCTATGCTGCTATAATTGAAAATGTAACTTTATAATAGATGTCATCTCGATCATGGTCGAGAGATCTCAATTGAATACTATGAAAAAAATACAGAATTACGTCACAGGACAATGGATGGAAGGTAAAGGACAAGGGGTCCCAATGTTTGATGCTATCACTGGTGAAGTTGTAGGGCTTTCAGATACAGAAGGTTTGGATTTTGCTGAAATTTTGCATTATGGAAGAACCATAGGAAGTGAAAAATTACGCAAAATGACCTTTCAAGAACGTGGTAACATGCTTAAAAAATTAGCACTGTACCTGGTTAAAAAGAAAGCCGATTTTTATGAGATAAGTTATAGAACAGGAGCAACAAAAATAGATAGCTGGATTGATATTGAAGGAGGATTTGGGAACTTGTTTGCCAACGCATCTTTAAGAAAATTATTTCCTAACCAAGCCTATCACGTAGAAGGAGATCCTATCGATTTATCTCGTGGTGGACGTTTTATGGCACATCATATTATGGTGCCAAAACGTGGTGTAGCCATACATATCAACGCCTTTAATTTCCCGGTTTGGGGCATGCTTGAAAAATGCGCTGTAAACTGGATGGCAGGTGTGCCAGCAGTTGTAAAACCAGCAACAAACACCTCGTTTTTAACCGAAGCTGTGGTACGTGAGATTATTACTTCTGGTATTCTTCCTGAAGGCGCCTTACAGTTAATAACAGGGTCTGCAAGAACCATTTTGGATACCGTGGAATCCCAGGATGTCGTAACCTTTACAGGTTCGGCAAGCACAGGTAGATTATTAAAATCACATAAGCGTATTATCGAGGAATCTGTGCCATTTAATATGGAAGCCGATTCTTTAAATGCATCTGTTTTAGGCGAAGACGCTATTCCTGGAACACCTGAATTCGATTTATTCATAAAAGAGGTAAGAAATGAAATGACCGTAAAATGCGGACAAAAATGTACGGCAATCCGTAGAATTATTGTGCCACAGGATCTTGTGGAAGATGTTCAAATAGCATTAGGAAAGGCCTTGGAAAAAATCACTATAGGAGATCCACGTCTCAAAGAGGTGAGGATGGGAGCCTTGGTGAGTAAAGACCAAGTAACAGAAGTTAAAGATCGTGTTCAGGAACTGGCTAAGACTGCCAGTATCGTTTATGGCGATTTAGATAAAATTGAAACTATTGGAGCCGATGCTAAAAAAGGCGCATTTTTAAGTCCTATTTT